>Ga0209536_100000198_pt1 | contig 93543 bp, 80 predicted proteins | sample DeeMarSeWOR28_12_FD_187461 | JGI IMG/M metagenome (GOLD analysis project Ga0209536, IMG submission 187461) | Marine sediment microbial communities from White Oak River estuary, North Carolina - WOR-2-8_12 (SPAdes) (version 2) | ecosystem: Environmental > Aquatic > Marine > Intertidal zone >... | reverse complement strand
TCACGGCGTCGAGGGTGCGGCGCGTGGCGGTGAGGAGGACCCGCTCGTCGACGTCCTCCACGACCGGCTCACCGGAGTCGAGGTAGAACGACGCGAGCTTGCGCGGCGGCACGTCGCTTGCCACGAGTCTACCTCATGCGGCGCGAGAGTTCACGCTTGTTCACGCCTTTTCCGTATCGGGCTCAGCGGCGCGCCGCAGCCCGCAGTGGTTGTTCGCGCCGGCGCTTTCCGGTAGCTTCGGCGCGCCCTCCGACGGAAAACGGCTGTATGAAGATCTGCATCTACGGCGCCGGCGCGATCGGCGGCCTGATGGCCGCCTGGCTCGAACGTGCCGGGCACGACGTTTGCGTGGTTGCGCGTGGCGCGACGCTCGAGGCCATCCGGCGCGAGGGCCTGCGGGTGCGTACGCTCGCCTCGGGCGAGATGCGCGCCAGCCATCCCGCCGTCGACAGCGACCCGGCACGCTTCGGCGTACAGGACTGCGTCATCGTCGCCGTCAAGGGACAGAGCCTGCCCGAGGTCGCGGCCTCGATCACGCCGCTGCTCGGTCCGTCGACCGGCATCGTCACTGCGATGAACGGCGTGCCGTGGTGGTTTTTCGATCGCCTGCCCTACGGCGCCGGCACGCTGCACCTGAAAAGTCTCGACCCCCAGGGCGCCCTGTCGCGCGCCATGCCGACCGAGTGCATCGTCGGCTGCGTGGTGCATCTCGCGGCGTCGACGCCCGAGCCCGGCCTGGTCAGCCACAACCATGGCACGCGGCTGATCGTCGGCGAACCGGGCGGCGGCGACAGCGGCCGCATGAAGACCGTCGCCGACGCGCTCGAAGGGGCCGGTTTCGAAGTCGTGCGCAGCCCGTTCATCGAGAAGGATTTCTGGGTCAAGCTGCTGGGCAACGTCAGCTTCAACCCCGTCTCGGCGCTCACGCTGTCGACCGCCGACCGCCTGATCGACGACCGTTACGTCAAGGACTACATGGTCGCCATCATGCGCGAGGTGCTGGCCATCGGGCGCGCCGTGGGCGTCGACGCCGACATCGACCCCGAGGCACGCATCGACATGGCACGCAGCCTGGGCACGTTCAAGACCTCGATGCTGCAGGACCTCGAGGCCGGCAAGTCGCTCGAAATCGACGGCCTGCTCGCCGGCACGCTGGAAATCGCGCGCACGGCGGGCGTGCCCGCGCCCTTCACCGAGAGCCTGATGGGTCTCATCCGCCAGCGCGCGCAGTCGACCGGCCAGCTCTGAGCGCATGCCGGCGCTGTCCAACGCGCATCGCCTGTGCACAGCGCCGATGATGGACTGGTCGGACCGGCACTGCCGCTATTTCTTCCGCCAGCTCGCGCCGCATGCGCGCCTCTACACCGAGATGGTCGGCACCGGCGCGTTGCTGCACGGCGACGTCGCGCGCCACCTCGATTTCGATCCCGCCGAGCCGCCGCTCGCGCTGCAGCTCGGCGGCTCAGAGCCTGCGGACCTTGCGGCCTGCGCCTCGCTCGCCGCGCAGTGGGGCTACGACGAGATCAATCTGAACGTCGGCTGCCCGAGCGAGCGGGTGCAGAAAGGCGCCTTCGGCGCCTGCCTGATGGCCGAGCCGCAGCTGGTGGCCGAGTGCGTGCGCGCGCTGCGCGACGCCTCGGGGCTCGCAGTCAGCGTCAAGCATCGCACCGGCATCGACCGCAGCGAGTCCTATGCCTTCCTGCGCGACTTCGTCGGCGCCGTCGCCGAAGCGGGCTGCGCGATCTTCATCGTGCACGCGCGCAATGCCTGGCTGCAGGGCTTGTCGCCGAAAGAGAATCGCGAGGTGCCGCCGCTGCGCTACGACTTCGTGCATCGGCTGAAGCGCGAGTTTCCCGCGCTGACGATCGTGCTGAACGGCGGGCTGCTGGATCTCGCATCGATCGAGACGCAGCTGCGTGGCGTCGACGGCGTGATGCTCGGGCGCGCCGCCTATCACGACAGCTGGCTGCTCGCGCAAGCCGACGCACGGCTGTTCGACGACGCGTCCCGCACGCGTGCCGACGTGGTTCGGGCGATGATCGCGTACGCCGAGCGCCAGCGCGCGCAGGGGGTCGCGCTGCGCAAGATCGCACGCCACATGCTGGGGCTTTATCACGGCATGCCGCGCGCCCGGCTCTGGCGCCGGCTGCTGTCCGATTCGGCGCGGCTCGCCGCAAACGACGCCGCGCTGCTGGCCGAGGCGCTCGAGGCCGTCGAGGGTCGTTTCGCGGACGCGGCGTAGCGAGCCTTGCGGTAGACTCGCAGCCGTCGCACCCGTCGGATGCGGGGCACGCCGCGCGTCGCAAGCGAAAACAACCCACCTGCGCAATGAGTTCGAACGCACCCCTGGCCGGCAAGACCGCACTCGTCACCGGTGCCGCGCGCGGCATCGGGCGGGCGATCGCCCACAAGCTGGCTTCCGCGGGCTGCGACGTGGCGGTCAATTACTACAACAGCCAGGACGAAGCCGAAGCCTTGTGCGCGGAGCTGCGCGCGATGGGCCGGCGCGCCTGCGCGATCAAGGCCAGCGTCGGCATGGCCGACAGCATCGACGAGCTGTTCGATGAGCTGAAGAAGACCTTCGACCGCGTCGACATTCTCGTCAGCAACGCGGCGAGCGGCGTGCTCAAGCCGGCGATGGAAATGTCGCTCAAGCACTGGCGCTGGTGCATGGAGACCAACGCGCTCGCGCTCGCCCTGCTCGCGCAGCACGCCGTGCCGATGATGCCGACGGGCGGCCGCATCATCGCCCTCTCGAGCCTCGGCGCGCAGCGCGCCATGCCGGCGTACGGCTTCATCGGCGCATCGAAGGCGGCGCTCGAGTCGCTGGTGCGCACGCTGGCGCAGGAGCTCGGGCCGCGCGGCATCCGGGTGAACACCGTGAGCGCCGGCGTGGTCGAGACCGATGCGCTCGCCTATTTTCCCAACCGCGAGCAGCTGCTCGAATCGTTCGCGCAGCGCACGCCCGCCGGCCCCACGCTGACGCCGCAGGATGTCGCAGGCGCGGTGTACCTGCTCTGCCTGCCCGAGGCCGGCATGATCAACGGCCACACGCTGGTCGTCGACGGCGGCTTCGCGATCTCGGGCTGAGGCGGCCATGGAATCGGGTCTTTCGGGCAAGACAGTGATCGTGACCGGCGGCAGCCGCGGTATCGGCCGCGCGATCGTCGAGCGGCTCGCGGCCGACGGGGCCGACGTCACCTTCTTCTACAAGGGCAACCGCGAGGCGGCGGACGCCGTCGTCGCGGCTGCAGGCAGCGCGGGCCAGGCGGTGCGCGCCGAACAGGTCGACGTGACCGATGCGCAGGCCTGTGCCGCAGCGGTCGAGCGCGTCGTGGAACGGCGTGAGCGGATCGACGTCCTGGTGAACAATGCGGGGGTGATCCGTGATAATCTGCTCGCCCTGCTCGAGCCGGAAGACGTGCACGCGGTGCTCGACACGAACGTGGGTGGCGTATTCAACGTCACGCGCGCGGTGGTGCCGCACATGATCTCGCGGCGGGCGGGCAAGATCATCAACGTGAGCTCCGTTTCCGGCGAGAAGGGCGGCCGCGGCCAGACGAATTATGCGGCGAGCAAGGGCGCGATCAATGCGCTGACCCGCGCACTCGCGGTCGAACTCGCCTCGCGCCGCATCACGGTGAACGCCGTGGCACCCGGCGTCATCGAGACCGAGATGTCGCAGGCCGTGCGCGACCTCGCGGGCGACGAGGTGAAAGCGCGCATCCTGCTCCGGCGATTCGGCAAGCCGGAGGAGATCGCCCACGCGGTGTGGTTCCTCGCGTCGGGCTTTGCCGATTACATCACCGGCCAGGTACTGCACGTGGACGGCGGATTCAAGATGGAGTGATGCGAATGACACAGCAGGCGGAAATCACCAAGGAAGAGATCATGGCGGTCTACCCGACTGTCGCAGCGACAATCGCCGACGCGCTCGGCTGCGAGCCGGACGACGTGCAGCTCGACGTCTCGCTGATCGAGGGGCTCGACGCCGAGTCGATCGATTTCCTCGATCTCGTGTTTCGGCTCGAGCGCGCCTTCAAGGTGAAGATCCCGCGCGGCAAGATCGTCGAGGACGCGCGGGGCGACCTGCCCGAGTCGGAATTCGAGCAAAAGGGCATCGTCACCGACGCCGGGCTTGCACGCCTGCGCGCGTTTCTCACCGAAGTGCCGGCCGACCGGATCGCCGCGCCGCTCAAGGTCGCCGACGTGCCGCGCCTGTTCACCGCGGAGACGTTCTGCAAGCTGGTGGTCCGCTCGCAGAAGGCCACCGCCTGAGCCGCCGCGCGCGCGGGCTCGGGGCGCAATGGGCGGGCGCTTCAGTGCATTCTCCTTCGTCGATCGCATCACGCAGGTCGAGCCTGGCGTGCGCGCGCGCGGCAGCTACCACGTGCCCGCGCAGCTCGCCGAGTTCCCCGCAGCCCTGGTCGCCGAAGCCGTAGGCCAGCTGGCGGCCTGGGCGAGCATGGCGCAGCTCGATTTCCGGCGCCGGCCGGTCGCCGGTCTGGCACGCGAGACGCGCTTCCTGCGCGACGTCAAACCGGGCGAGACGCTCACGCTCGAGGCCGATCTCGAGAGCTGCACCGACGACGACGTGGCCTACGCCGGACGCGCGACCGTGGGCGGTGCGCCGGTGATCGTGCTTGAGCAGTGCCTCGGGCCGATGCTGCCGACGGAAGACTTCGACGCAGCCGACGCCCTGCGGCGCGATTACGCCCTGCTGTGCCGCGAAGGCGCAGCGGCCGACCGCTTTCCCGGCTTGCCGGCGTTCGACATCGAGCCCGGCGCGTCGGTGCCTGGCGAACGCGTCACGGCGACGCTGCGCGTCCCCCGGTCGGCGCCGTTTTTCGAAGACCATTTCCCGCGCCGCCCGGTGTTTCCCGCGACCCTGCTGCTCAACAGCCAGATCCGCCTTGCGCTCGCGCTTGCGCGCCAGACGCTGACGCCGGGCACGGACGGCGAACTGGCCGCCGCGCGGCTGCTCGACGTCAAGGTGCGCGCCTTCATTGCGCCGGGTCAGGTTCTGGAGATCGGCGCCGAGCGCCTCGCGCCCCGTTCCAACGCGCCCGATGCCTGGACCGCCCGGCTTTCGGCACGCGCCGAGGGCAAGCCGGTGGCGACGGCGCGCGTCGAGATCGCCGAGCGGAGCCGCGCATGAGCGCGCAGGCTGCACCGAGGCGTCGGGTCGCCGTCACCGGCCTGGGGCTGGTCACGCCCGCCGGCAACGACGTCGCATCGACCTGGGACGCGCTGCTCGCCGGCAGGAGCGGCGTGGCGCCGGTCACGCTGTTCGACGCCAGCGGGTTCTCGACCCGCATCGCCGCCGAGGTGAAGGGTTTCGATGCGCGCGCGCGGATCGACGACCGCAAGCTGCTGAAGTACGCCAATCGCTCGCACGGCTTCGCGCTGGCCGCGGCCGACGAAGCGATGCGCGACGCCGGCATCCGCCCTTCGCCGCAGGATGCGGCGCGCTGGGGCATTGCCGTGGGCACCGGCATGATGGGCGTCGACTACCCGACGCTCGACGCGCTGCACCGCCATGCCGCGCCGGAGGGCGAGCTCGACGTCGGCCGCCTGCTGGGCGAGGCGACCGCGCGCGACCCGATGGTGTTCTGCCGCAGCCAGTCGACTGCAGGCGTCGCGCTGCTGGCACGGCGCTTCGGTATCCGCGGCTACGCCACCTCGGTGCACACCGCCTGCGCCTCCGGCGGCCAGGCCGTCGGCACCGCGCTCAAGCTGATCCGCCGCGGCACCGTCGATCGCGTACTCGCCGGCGGATTCGATTCGATGGTGTCGCCGATCGGTCTGGCGGGCTTCTGCCTGCTCGGCGCGGTCTCGCCGGACAACGATACGCCCGAGCGCGCGAGCCGCCCGTTCGACGCCACGCGTAACGGCTTCGTGCTCGGCGAAGGCGCGGGATTCCTGGTGCTCGAGGAATGGGATGCGGCGCAGCGGCGCGGCGCACGCATCTACGCCGAGCTCGCCGGCGACGGCAACTCGCTCTCCAGCTACCGCATCACGGACTCGCATCCCTCGGGCGATGGGCCGATCCAGGCGATGCGCCAGGCGCTCGCCGACGCCGGCGCAACCACCGCCGATGTCGACTATCTCAACGCCCACGGCACCTCGACGCCGATGAACGATCGCAGCGAAAGCGCCGCGGCCAAAGTGGTGTTCGGCGAACAGGTCGGCCAGGTGGCGGTGAGCTCGACCAAGAGCGTGATGGGCCATCTCATCGCGGCGGCCGGCGCCGTCGAGGCCGCGGTCTGCGTGCTGGCGATCCATCACGGGCGCCTGCCGGTAAACGCCAACCTGCGCGAGCTCGACGCCGAGTGCGAGCATCTCGACGTCGTGCGCGATCGTCCGCGCGAACGCCGCGTCCGGGTGGCGATGTCAAACTCGCTCGGCTTCGGCGGTTCGAACAGCTGCCTGGTGCTGCGCAATCCGGAGGATCTGCGCTGATGGCGGGTGCGCAGCGCATCGTCGTCACCGGCAGCGGCGCGATTAGCGCCGCGGGGCGCAGCCCGGCCGAGATCTGGCAGACCCTGCTGTCCGGACAGAGCGCGATCGGACCGATCGCGCTGTGGGACACGACCGGCTGGCCGCGCAGCGTCGCCGGCGAGATCCGCGACCTGCAGCCCGCCAAGCTGCTCGGCGACCGCAAGATTCTCAAGTTCATCCGGCGCTCGGACGTGCTCGGCCTGTACGCCGCGAGCCGCGCGATCGAATCCTCCGGCTTCGCCGCCTGGCGCGACGGTCTCGAGGCGGCTGCGGCAGACAGGTACAACGACCGCACCGGCATGTTCGTCGGCTCGGGCGGCGGCAACTACGACGGCCAGTACGACTACTTCCCGCTGATGACCGCTGCGGCGGGCAAGCTGGAGGCGTTCGGGCGCCAGCTGCCGGAGGTGGTCAATCCGATGTGGCTGCTGCGCGCGCTGCCCAATAACGTGCTGTGTCACGTCGGCATCAAGTACAACCTGAAGGGCACCAACGCCTGCATCACCAATCACAGCACGAGCGGCATGCTCGCCGTGATCGAAGCCGCCGCCGCGCTGCGCGGAGCCGAAGCCGATCGCGCGGTGGTCGCGGCGCACGACGCACCCGTCGAGCCGCAGATGCTCGCCTATTACGACAGTATCGGCGTGGTGGCGAGGGACAGACTGCGGCCGTTCGACGCCGCACGCGACGGCAGCCTGCTGGGCGAAGGCGCCGGTGCACTGATGCTCGAGACCGAAGCGTCTGCCGCGGCGCGCGGCGCGGCGGTGCTGGGCGAATTTCTCGGCGGTGGTGCCGCCACTGAGGCGGAAGGCCTGCTGCCGATCCGCGAGGACGGAGACGGTCCGGCCGCCGCGATCGACGCGGCGCTCGACGCGGCCGGGCTGCGCCCGGCGGACGTCGGCATGATCGTCGCGCACGCCAACGGCACGCGGAACTCGGATGCGTCGGAAGCCGCGGCGATCCACCGCGTGTTCGGCAATGCGGCGCCGCCGGTCACCGGCTTCAAGTGGGCCTTCGGCCACCTGCTCGCGGCCTCCGGCATGCTCGATTGCGTGCTGGCGCTCGAGGCGCTGCGCTCGCGCACCGTGCCCGGCATCGCGACGCTGGGCGAACTCGATCCACAGCTGGCCCGCATTCCCGTGTCAGCGCAGGCGCAGACGCCGCGCAGCGACGTCGCGCTGGTGGTGGCGCGTGGCTTCGGCGGCACCAACGCGGCGCTGCTGCTGCGCGCCGCGCCTGCGGCCTAGCGCGCCGCGCCCCCAGCGCCAATGCCAGAAGGACCCGCGCTGTCGACGCCCGGCGCGCGCTGCGGCATCGACTCGGTCGAGATCGCGCGCATCGAGCGGCTGCTGCGCGAGACGCCGGTCGAGGATCTCGCCAAGCTGTTCTCGGCAGAAGAACTGCGCGAGAGCGGCGATGCGAGCGGGCGGGCGGCGAGCCTGGCGGCGCGCTTCGCCGCCAAGGAAGCCTGCCTCAAGCTGTTTCCGCGCGAGACCGCACTCAATCTCATTACCGCGGCCGATTTCTCCGTCGCGCGCGACGCCTACGGCGCCCCGCGCATTCAGTGCAGTGCGGCCGCCGAAGCCGTGCTCGGCCGGCATCGCATCGGCGCGATCGCGGTGTCCCTGACGCACGACCGGGCCAGCGCGTCCGCAGTCGCGCTCGCCGAGCCGGCGCAGATGCCGGTGCCGCTCGCGGGCAAGCTCGCCTATCACCTCCTCCCTCTGCGCCGGCGCGTGGTGCTCGACAACCTGCGTCGCGTCTACGGCGCAACCGTATCCGAGGACGAGATCCGGCGCATCGCGCAGGCGCATTACGCCCATCTCTGGCGCCTGCTGCCGGAGTTCATCGTCTTTCCTTGGCTGACACCCGCACAGCGCATGGCGCGCGCGCGCGTCGAGAACCTCGAGGCGATCGTCGCCGCCCACGCGCGCGGCAAGGGCGTGATCATCGTCACCGGCCACTTCGGCAACTGGGAAGTATCGACCGCGGCGGGCATCGCCAGCTTTCCGCAGGCCAGGGGGAAGTTCTATTTCGTGCGCCGGCCGTTCAAGCCGGCCTGGCTCGACGCCCTGATCATTCGCCGCTTCCGGCAGGCCGGCTTCGGCGTGCTGCCGAAGAGCGGCTCGCTGGACGCGATCCTCGAGCGGCTCGCCGCGGGTGACATCGTGGTGTTCCCGTTCGACCAGCACGCCGGGCCGCGTGACGGCGTGCGGGTGGAGTTCTTCGGCCACTCGGCAGGCACCTTCCGCAGCGTCGCGCTGATCGCGCAGGCCAGCGGCGCACCGGTGCTGCCGGCGGCGAGCTGGCGCGAGTCAAGCGGCCACCACGTGCTGCGCTTCGAGGCGCCGCTCGAGCTCGTCGAGCGCGAGGACCTCGGCGAGGAGATTCGCGTCAACACGCGACTGTGCAACGCCGCCCTGGAGCGCATGATCCTGCGCCATCCCGAGCAGTGGTGGTGGGTGCACCGGCGCTGGAAGGACTGGCCGGCGAAGAAGAGGCGTCGCGCGTAGAATCCGGCCTTGGTCCCTGTCCCCAGGAAACGCCGGAGCCACGCCATGCCCACCAAGCTGAAGTCCGTAAAGACCCCTTCGCTGCGCGACCGCGTGTCGAGCGCCGAATGGGACATGCGCGTCGACCTCGCCGCCGCCTACCAGCTCGCCGCGATCTTCCGCTGGACCGACCTGATCTACACCCACTTCTCGGCGCGCGTGCCGGGCAGCGAGAACTACCTGATCAACCCCTACGGGCTGATGTTCGACGAGATCACCGCGTCGAACCTGGTGAAGATCGACCCGCAGGGCAATGTGCTCGACGATCCGTCCGGCATGGGCTACAACGCCGCGGGCTTCGTCATCCACGGCTGCGTGCATGCCGCGCGGCCCGAGATCCACTGCGTCATCCACACCCACACCCGCGCCGGCGTCGCGGTGTCGGCGATGAAATGCGGCCTGTTGCCGATCAGTCAGCACGCGATGCGCGTGCAGGGCGAAGTGACCTACCACGACTACGAGGGCATCGCCCTCGACCTCGACGAGCGCACGCGCATGGCGCGCGATCTCGGGCCGACGTCGAAGGCCATGATCCTGCGCAATCACGGCCTGCTGGCCCTGGGCGAGACGGTACGCGAGGCCTTCGAGGTCATGTACTACCTCGACACCGCCTGCCAGATCCAGGTCGACGCGATGGCCGGCGGCATGGACAACGTGCTGCGAATGTCGCAGCAGGCGGCGCACACCACGCACCAGCAGTTCCACAAGGCCGACCGGCCTGCCGAGCACAAGGACTGGCCGGCGTTGCTGCGCCTGCTCGACCGGCGCGGCGTCCGCTACCGCGACTGACGCCTACCGGCTGTGCACGGGCGCCGGCGCGGCGCGGTTGCGCGCCGGAAGCTGCAGTACCGTCGCGACACTGAGCAGCAGCACGGCGAACACCGCGTAGAACACCCCCGCGGCGAGCGCGCGGTCGAGCATCCAGCCGTAGATCACCGGGGTCACCATCGAGCCGACGTCGAGTCCCGAGTAGACAAAACCGTAGACCTTGCCGCTCGCCCCGGGCGGCGTCGCGCCGCGCACCAGCAGGTCGCGCGAAGGGTTCGTCAGTCCCGAGGCGAAGCCGGCCAGCGCGAGCATCGGTGCGATGAAGGCAAGCGACAGCGCGCCGCTCGCAAGCAGCAGCACGGCGCATCCGCTTGTCAGCATGCCCGCCGCGGCCACCAGATCGTGCCGCCGCGCACGTCCCGCCACATAGCCGCCGGTGAGGATGCCGGCCGCACCGCCGACGAGGAACGCGGTGAGCGCGCTCGAGGCGAGCGCCACGGGTGCACCGTACAGCGCCATCAACCCCGCGACGCCGAAGTTCTGCAGGCCGATCAGCGCCGCGGCGAGCAGCACGAAAAAGAGAAAACACATCAGCACCGGCGTTGCCGTGAGCACGCGCAGGTCTTCGCGCAACGTCGTCGGCACCGCGGCGGCGAGCGCCCGGCCGCGCGCCACGCCCGGAACCGCGTCGCTGTTGGCGAGGATCAGGCCGATCATGATCACCCCCAGCGCGGATGCGACGAGCAGCGCCGCATGCCAGCCGTAGAGCGCGGACAGTCCGTAGCTGAACACCGGCGCGAGCGCCCAGCCGAGCGTGCCGCCGATGCCGTGGAAGCTGAACGCGTAGCCGAGACGCTTGGCGTCGACCCGCGCATTGAGGATCGCGAAGTCCGCCGGATGGAACACGCTGTTGCCGAGACCGGCGACGAGAAACGCCACCACCAGCATCGCGTAGCTCTGCGCCAGGCCGGTGAGCAGGATGCCCAGCGAGCACAGCGCAAGACCGGTCAGCAGCACGCGGCGCGCGCCGAAACGGTCGACCGCGAAACCGGCCAGCGTCTGGCAGACGCCCGACACCGTGTAGTACACCGCGGTCGCCACGCCGAGCGCGGCGTAGCTCACGCCAAGGTCGTCCTTGATGAGCGGGAACAGCACCGCCACCACCAGCTGGTAGAAATGCGACAGCCCATGCGCGACCGCGATCAGGCCGATCACCTTGACGTCCTGGCGCAGCGGGGTGGCGGCGGCGGTCATCGCCTCAGGCGGCGTCGCTCGTGCGCCGCCGCGCCTGCCCGTCCGCCACGCACAGCGCGTCGACGAATCGCACGATCGCATCCTGCGACGCGCTCGGCTGGTCGCGGAACGGGCTGTGGCCGCAGCCCTCGAGCTTCACCAGTTCGCAGGGCCCGCGCACCTGGCGCGCGATCGCATCGAGCTGCGCCATCGTGCCGTACTGATCGTCGTGGCCCTGGATCACCAGCATCGGGCAGGCAACGCCCGCCAGGTATTCCTCGATATTCCATCCCGGAAACGCCGCATCGAGCCAGACGTCGGCCCACAGGTAGAACGTCTTGCGCGGGTCGCGGTGATAGCGACCGAGGCGCTGCGCCAGGTCGGTGGATTCGAACTGTCGCGCCGCCTCGACGATGCTCTCGGTGCAGATCGGCTCGACGAAGACGTGCGGCGCCATCAGCGCAAGGCCGCGCACCGCGTGCCCGGCACCGGTGTGGATCAGCGCGATCGACGCGCCGTCGGAATGCCCGACCAGGATCGGCGCCTCGATGCCGAGCGCGGCGAGCACCTGCGGCAGCGCCTCGAGCGCCTCTTCGTGCATGAAGCGGATGCTGCGGCGCGCTTCGGCGAGGACCTCCGACTGGCCGTAGCCGTAGCGGTCGTAGACCAGTGCGTTGCAACCGGTGGCACGCGCCACGCGCTCGGGAAAATCGCGCCACTGGCGGATCGAGCCCAGCCCTTCGTGCAGGAACACCAGCACCGGCTTGCCCGCGCCGCCGACCTCGATCCACTCGTAAGCGAGCGTGCGTCCGGCGGCATTCAGGGTCGGCATTGAATAAAGGCGGCGGGGGTAGCGACGAAGAACGCGGGAGAATAGCATGCGCAAAACGACCGGCGCAGGTGCGTTCATGTCGCAGGTGTTCGACGATCTCATCATCGGCGGAGGCTCGGCCGGCTGCGCGCTTGCGGGTCGGCTGAGCGAGGATTCCGCGCGCAGCGTCGCACTGCTCGAAGCCGGCGGGCGCGGCGATGGCGCGTTGATCACGACGCCTCTGGCCGTGATCGCGATGCTGCCGACCCGCATCAACAACTGGGCCTTCGAAACGGTACCGCAGGCCGGTCTGAACGGCCGGCGCGGCTACCAGCCGCGCGGGCGCGCGCTCGGCGGCACGTCGGCCATCAACGCCATGATCTACGTCCGTGGCCATCGCAGCGACTACGATCACTGGGCCGCGCTCGGCAACCCAGGCTGGGACTACGACTCGCTGCTGCCCTACTTCAAGCGCGCGGAACGCAACACGCGCGGCGCCGACGCGCACCATGGCGATGCCGGACCGCTCGACGTCGCCGACCTGCGCACCGACAGTCCGTTTCACGCCGTTTTCCGGCGCGCCGCCGAGGAAGCCGGTTTCCCGCTGAATGCGGATTTCAACGGCGTCGAGCAGGAGGGACTGGGCGCCTACCAGGTCACGCAGGTGAACGGCGAGCGCTGCAGCGCGGCGCGTGCCTACGTCCTGCCGCACCTGGGCACGCGCCCCAACCTGCAGGTCCTCACCGCGACGCGCGTGCAGCGCATCCTATTCGAAGGCCGGCGCGCGGTCGGCGTCGAGCTGCTGCGCGGCGGGCGCCGCGAAACGCTGCGCGCACGGCACGAGATCATCGTCTCAGCCGGTGCGTTCCACTCGCCGCAGCTGCTCATGCTGTCCGGGATCGGTGACGGAGAGGCACTGCAGCGCCTGGGGATCCCGACGCTGCACCACCTGCCCGGCGTCGGGCGCAACCTGCAGGACCACGTCGACTTCATCTTCGGCCATGCGGTCGACAGCCTCGACCTGCTCGGCTTTTCACCCCGCGGCGCCCTGCGCATGCTGCGGGAATTCGGCCGTTACCGCCGCGCGCGGCGCGGCATGCTGACGACCAACTTCGCCGAGTGCGGTGGTTTTCTCAAGCTCTCGCCGCAATCCCCTGCCCCGGACGTCCAGCTGCATTTCGTCGTCGGCATCGTCGATGACCACGCGCGCAAGCTGCATCTCTCGCACGGCCTGTCCTGCCACGTCTGCCTGTTGCGGCCGAAGAGCCGCGGCAGCGTCACACTCGCCTCGCCGGACGCGGGCGACGCACCGCGCATCGATCCCGCGTTCTACGCCGAGCCCGAGGACCTCGAACGCATGGTCGAGGGCTACAAACTGACCCGCCGCCTGCTCGATGCACCGAGCCTGTCGCGACTTTATACGCGCGACCTGTTCACCGCCGGCGTCGAGACCGACGACCAGATCCGCGACGTGCTGCGCGCGCGCAGCGACACCGTCTATCACCCCGCGGGAAGCTGCAGGATGGGCATCGACCCTCTCGCCGTCGTCGACCCCGAGCTGCGCGTCCATGGCCTCGAGGCGCTGCGCGTGGTCGACGCCTCGATCATGCCGACCCTCGTCGGCGGCAACACCAACGCGCCGGCGATCATGATCGGCGAAAAGGCGGCGGATTTAATCAGGGCGACTTCGGGGTCAGACCTCGGTCGATAAGTCTGGGGTCAGACCCCATGGGTTGACCGTCGGCCTTCGATCATCGGAAGGGGTCTGACCCCGTTCGACTTATCCACCGAGGTCTGCCCCCTTAAAGCGTCATCGGCTGCCAATAACCCGTGAGCTCGAGGTAGCCGCTGCCCACTTCGCGGCCGTCGCGCGAGACGCGCACTGCGCCCTCCCAGTAGATGGTGCCGGTGCTCGGGCGCGAGTCGAGCTCCTGGTCGTCCATCAGCGGCTCGAGCGTCCAGGTCTGCTCCGCGGTGACGACGCGCAGGGCGACCGGATAGTCGACACCGGTACGCGGTGAGCGCCAGCGGCGCAGCGGCTCGAATCGCACCTCGCCGGGCGCGAAGCCGCGCCGTGTGCCGTCGGCCTGCGCGAGCGTGCCGCCCGCGTAGTGCACGCCGCCGCCTTTGGCGCGCATGACGAACGCCATCAGCGCGCCGCCGTCGTCGAGGTTGATGCCGATCCAGTCCCAGCCTGCCGCCTCGGGCGGCAGGTAGGCGCTCGACCATTCGTGGTCGAGCCAGGCACGGCCATGCACCGGCTTCGCGGCGCGACCCCGTTCCAGCGTTCCACTCACCTCGAGCTGCGGCCGGCTGTAGTAGTAGCTCGCTTCGCGCGGGCGCGGCCCCTTGCGGCTGACGCCGCGCTCGCCCTGCAGCAGCGGCGGCCGCTCAGTTGCGAACTCGAGGCGCAGCGTAAAGGCACGCGCCGGTATCACGCCCGCATAGCCGCGCGCGGTCTGCTCGAGCCGCCAGTCGTCGATCCAGACCTGCGTCCGCTCGGTTGCCGCAGCGGCGAGCGTCAGCCCCTCGCGTGCCGCGCGCTGGTCGTGCTGCAAGCGGCCGTGGCGCGGGTCGGCCAATGCGGCATGCGCGAACAAGATCTGCCGCGGCGTGAAGCGGCTCGGATTGTCGGTGGCGTACGCGTTGCGCGCACGAAAAAAGGTGATCTGGAAACCGAGCTCGCGCGCCTCCGCCCGGGCTCCCAGCCAGCCGGTGATGTACCACCATTCGATGCGAAACGCGGGATGTGCACCATGGTCGGGCGGGAAAACGAGCGGCCGATCGCCCACGACATCGGGAAATTCGACCTCGCGTGCAGCGCCGAGCAGCGGTGCGCCGCCCATCGCGACGAGCGCGCCGAGCGCGCGCAGCAGAGCGCGCCTTGTCGGCATTACCAATCCTCCTTCACCGCGCGCACCGGGCCCAGGCCCATCGCTTCGCGTCCCGACAGGTAGGCGGTGAGCGCCGCGAGCACGACCAGCACCGCCGCGAATGCGACCAGCGTTCCGGCCGGCGCATGCAGATCCATGCTCCAGTTGAACGACTGGCGGTTGACGACGTGGATCAGGATCAGGCTGATCGCACCGCCCACCACCAGACCCGCGGCCGCGCCGAGCACGGCGAGCAGGCCGCCCTCGGCCGCCAGCATGCGGCCGATCTGGCCGCGCGTCATGCCGATGTGGCGCAGCATGCCGAACTCGCGCCGGCGCGCGAGCACGATCGAGCCGAGGCTGGTCGACAGGCCGAACAGCCCGATCAGCACCGCAACCGCTTCGATGGCGTACGTCACCGCGAAGCTGCGATCGAAGATGCGCAACGACACTTCGCGGATTTCGCCCGGCTCTGCAATCTCGAGCTCGGCGGCACCCGGCAAGGCGCGCAGCGCAGCCATCGCCTGCGCGGGCGTCGTGCCCGGCGCGAGCCAGAGCGCGGCATCGTTGGTGCGGCGATCGCCCGTCAGCGCCACGTAGTCCGCGCGGCGGATCAGCAGCGCACCCAGCTGGCGCGCGTAATCGCGCCACACGCCGGCGACAACGAACGCCCGGTTGCGCCCGCCGAGCGGAATGCCGAGGCGCGCGCCGGGCGCCACCCCATGCAGATCTGCGATCGCCTCGCTGATCCACACCGGCGGCGGGTCACCCGCCTGCGGCCGGTAGGTCTCGCCGACCAGCGGATAGCGCCGCATCTCGCCCTCGGGCAGATCGCGCGCCAGCAAGGACACCTCGGGCCGATCGGCTGCGAGCGACACGCGCGCACTGCGCAGGAACTCCGCGCGCGCGATCTGCGGCAGCGCACGCACCTGTGCCTCGAACGCCGGTTCGAGGAACGCGGTCTCGCCGGCATGCGTGGTGCGGAAATACAGATCGGCGGGCAGCACCGCCTCGAGCCAGCGGTCGACCGAATCGCGAAACGACGCCACCATGATCGCCATGGCGGCCATCAGCGCAAAACTGGCGACGATCGCCGCGAGGCTGACCATCGCCTGCCCCGGGGCGCCGCGCAGCTGGTTGAGCGCCAGCGTGAGCACCGGGTCGCGCGTTCGCGGCAGCAGTGCGAACGCGAGCTGCGCTGCGCGCGGCATCAGCGCGATGCTGCCGACGAGCAGGCAGGCGATGGCCAGGTAGCCGAACAGCGGCACCCCGCCGACCGGTCCGAACCGCGTCAGCGCCGCGCCCAGCGCAAGCAGCCCCACGCCCGGCCAGACCCGTGCGACCGAGGTGAACATCGCCTGCTCGTCGCCTGCCTTCAGCGCGCGCGCGGGCGGATGGCGTGCCGCATCGAGCGCGGGCAGCAGCGCGCCGATCAGCGCGATGGCGACGCCGACCAGGGCATAGAGCAGCGCGATGCCGGGCGGGAACTCGATGCTCGGCGTCAAGCCGCGGAACATCCCGGCGCCCAGGTCCGCACCGAAGCTGCGTATCGCAAATCCTGCGAGCAGCGTGCCGAGCGCGATGCCCAGTACGCTGCCCAGCACGCCGATGGCCGTCGCCTCGGCGAGCACCAGGCGAACGATTCCCCGGCGCTCGAGACCGAGCACGCGGAGCAAGGCGTGCTCGCCGCGCCGCCGTGCAACCTCCAGTGCCTGCGCGGAGAACACCAGGAAGCCGCCGGTGAACAGCGCGACCAGCGCGAGCACGTTGAGGTTCACGCGGTAGGCGCGCGATGGGCCTGCGCTGGCCTCCGCAGCCGCCTGCACCGGCCGCACACGTACGCCGGGCGGCAACAGCGCGGCGATACGCGCCTGCAGCGCCTCGCGCCGTGCGCCGGGCACCAGCCGCAGATCGATCCGGTTCAGATTCCCCAGGCGATCGAGCCGCCACTGCGCCGTCGCGATGTCGGTCAGCACGGCAACGCCGCGCAGCGCGGAACTGGCCAGAATGCCTGCGACGCGCAGGCGGACGCGTTCGAGACCGACCACCAGCACCAGCTGATCGCCCGTGCCCAGCCCGATGGCCTGCGCCGCCCCCGCCGAGAGCAGCACCGTGTCGGGCTCGAGCAGCGCATAGCGCAATGCCGGATCAGCGGCAAACAGGGCAGGCTGCAGCTGCGCGCTGCGCAGCGCATCGATACCGAGCACCCGGATCGACGAGGGCAGCGAGGCGACCGGCGTCTGCTGCGTGGGTCCGGCGCCACCGGCGAGTCCCGCCTGCAGTTCCAGCCCCGGGCTCGCAACGGCCACCCCCTGCAGACGCGCAATCTTCTGGTACAGCGCCTCGTCGAAACCGCTGCGTCCGCCGCGCACCTCGAGATCCGCATCTCCGGAGAGCGCGCGCACCGCAGCCGCAAGTTCGTCGACCGCGGCACGGTTCATCAGGTGCACGCCGAAGCCGAGCGCGACGCCGAGCGCGATGCCGACGACTGAAAGCAGCGCGCGCACGCGCTGGTGCGCGAGCCGTGCATTGAGAACGAGAAGAAGGCGCCACATGGCGGTGAGCAGCGACCCTACTATACTGGCATCGTGCTGCGCGCCCTTGCCGCCGCCGGGCTTTTTCTTCTGTCGCTCGCTGCGAGCGCGCAGGTCGCGAGCCCCTACGCCATCGAGCACCCGCCCTGGTTCGCGCACAGCTTTCTCGACCTGCGTGAGGATATCGCCGACGCGACCCGCGACGGCAAGCGCCTGCTGCTGTACTTCGGCCAGGACGGCTGCCCGTACTGCGCGCGCCTCATGCAGACCAATTTCACGCAGCGCCCGATCGTCGACAAGGCGCGCCAGCACTTCGTCGTCATCGCCATCAACATCTGGGGCGACCGGGAAGTGACCTGGGTCGACGGCACGCGCCTCGGCGAGAAGGCCTTCGCCCGGCAGCTCGGCATCCAGTTCACGCCGACGCTGGTGTTCTTCGACGAAAAGGGCAACATCGCGCTGCGCCTGAACGGCTATTACCCGCCACGCCGCTTCGAGGCGGCGCTCGATTACGTCGCAGGTCGCATGGAATCCAGGCACGCCTTCGGCGAGTACCTCAAGGGCGTCGTCAAGGACGAAGCCAGCCCCACGCTGCATGCCGAGCCCTTTTTCCTGCCGCCGGCACGAAGCCTGGCGCGTCAGCCCGGCGGCAAGCCGCTTGCCGTGCTGTTCGAAACGCCCTACTGCAGCGCCTGCGACGAGATGCACCGCGAGGGCTTCCAGCGCCCCGAGGTGCGCGCCGAGCTCAGCAAGGTCGACATCGCGCGCTTCGCGCTCGGCGAGCGCGCAACCGTCACGGTGCCGGATGGGTCAAGCCGATCTGTCGATCAATGGGTGCGCGCGCTGAAGATCCTCTACACCCCGAGCATCGTGTTCTTCGACGCCCAGGGCCGCGAGGTATTCCGCACCGAAGCCTACCTGCGGCCGTTCCACCTCGCCGGCGCCTTCGCCTACGTCTCGAGCGGCGCGTACCTCAAGGAACCGTCGTTCCAGCGCTTCCTGCAGGCCCGCGCCGAGCACATGCGGGAACAGGGCAAGACCGTCGATCTTTGGAAGTGATGGCGGCTGCGACGTCGGGGTCAGACCCCTGTGGATAACCTTGGCCCGGCCGGTCCAGGCGGCGGCGCGAAACCCGAAACCCGCTTCGAGGGGGCTTGAATCCGCGGCGCCCCGCCCCCACTGTCCGCAGGGTTCAGTAGGAGACCACACGATGGGCGCACCCAAGGAAACGCTCGGCTTCCAGGCCGAGGTCAAGCAGCTGCTGCAGCTGATGATTCACTCGCTGTACAGCAACAAGGAGATCTTCCTGCGCGAGCTGGTGAGCAACGCCTCGGACGCCTGCGACAAGCTGCGCTTCGAGGCGATTGCGCAGCCCGAGCTGCTCGAGGGCCACGCTGCGCTCGGCCTGCGTATCGACTTCGACAAGGACGCGCGCACCCTCACCGTGTCCGACAACGGCATCGGCATGTCGCGCGACGAAGCGATCGAGCACCTCGGCACCATCGCCCGCTCCGGCACGCGCGAATTCTTCTCCCGCCTCACCGGCGACCAGCAAAAAGATGCCCAGCTGATCGGTCAGTTCGGCGTCGGCTTCTACTCGTCGTTCATCGTCGCCGACCGTGTCACGGTCGTCTCGCGCCGGGCCGGACTGCCTGCCGATGCAGCGGTACGCTGGGAAAGCGATGGCGGTGGCGAGTTCACCATCGAGCCTGCCGAGCGCGCCGAAAGCGGCACCGATGTCACCCTGCACCTGCGCGAAGGCGAGGACGAGTTGCTCGAAGGCGCTCGGCTGCGCGCCATCGTGACGCGCTACTCCGACCACATCTCCCTGCCGATTCGCATGCGCACGGAATCCTGGGACGCGGAAAGCAAGGCCATGAAGCCGAGCGAAGAGCCCGAAGTGGTCAATCAGGCCAGCGCGCTGTGGGCGCGAGCGAAGAACGAGATCGACGAAGCGCAGTACCGTGCCTTCTACAAGCACGTCTCGCACGACTTCGGCGAGCCGCTGGCCTGGACGCATAACCGTGTCGAGGGACGCAGCGAGTACATCCAGCTGCTCTACCTGCCCGAGCGCGCCCCCTTCGATCTCGCGGACCGTCACCCGCGCCACGGCATCAAGCTCTACGTGCGCCGCGTGTTCATCATGGAGGATGCCGAGCAGCTGCTGCCGTCCTACCTGCGCTTCGTGCGCGGCGTGATCGACTCGAACGACCTGCCGCTCAACGTCTCGCGCGAAATCCTGCAGGAATCGCGCGACGTGCGCATGATTCGCGAGGGCTCGACCAAGCGCGTGCTGTCGATGCTCGAGGACCTGGCCGAAAACGACCCGGGCAAGTACGCCGCCTTCTGGACGCAGTTCGGTCAGGTGTTCAAGGAAGGCGCCGGCGAGGACGCGGCCAACCGCGAGCGCATCGCCAAGCTGCTGCGCTTCGCCTCGACAGCGAACGAGAGCCCCGAGCAGGGCGTGTCCTTCGCCGACTACATCGGCCGCATGAAGGACAAGCAGACCGGCATCTACTACGTCACCGCGGACAGCTGGGAGGCCGCGCGCGCCAGCCCGCATCTGGAGATCTTCCGCAAGAAAGGTATCGAAGTCCTGCTGCTCGGCGACCGCGTCGACGAATGGATGCTGTCGTACCTGCATGAGGTCGACGGCAAGCCGCTGGTATCGGTGGCCAAGGGCGGCCTTGATCTCGACGCGCTCGCCGACGAGGCCGAGAAAGCCGAGCAGGAAAAGACCGCCGCCGACGCCCAGGACCTCATCGCCCGGCTGAAGGCGGCGCTCGGCGAGCGCGTCAAGGACGTACGGCCGACCTTCCGCCTGACCGATTCACCCGCCTGCCTGGTGGCGGATGCCGACGAGATGAGCGGGCACCTGCAGCGGCTGTTGAAATCGGCTGGCCATAAGCTGCCGGGCACCGAATCCAGGCCGATCCTCGAGGTCAATCCACGCCACGCCCTGATCGAGCGCCTGCGCGACGAAACCGACGACGCACGTCTGGCCGACTGGGGTCAGCTGCTCCTCGAGCAGGCGCAGCTCGCCGAAGGGGGCCAGCTCGAGGACCCGGCGGCCTTCGTCAAACGGCTCAATCGGATGCTGCTCGGCGCCTCAGAGTAGCTTGCGCGCCCTCAGCTCCTCGATCACCACCTTGGAGAAATCGGTGGTCGCCGACTTCACGTCCGACGGCGCGAAGGTGGAGGTCGTTGCGGTCCACACCAGCGTCTCGTCGGCGGCGTTCCACAGCGTGGTCTCGAGGACCGCCGACTCGTACTCGCGGATCTCGGCCGGCATCGCGTAGGGCGACCAGGCCGTGTCGTAGTAGCCGTACAGGCTGTTGCGATAGCCCAGGGCCGGCACGCCCCAGGCATAGCCCGGCGTGTACACGGTCTGCTTGTCGATGCGCACCAGCCGCGTCATCACCACCCCGTCCAGCCCCTGCTTGCGCACCGCGTCCTTCAGCATCGCTGCGTTGATCTTCTTGCCGTCCTCCGCGATGACCGTGTAGCTGGCGACCGCATCCACGCCTGCGGCGCGCAGCGCGCGCGAAAATTCCTCTTCGAAGATTCGCCGATGGGTGGGCGAGTCGGTCGCGCCGACCACCAGCAGCCGGCGAAATCCCGCCCCCTTGTACGCCGGGTCCTTCCAGGCGTTGGTCAAGCTGGTCGAGGCGCAGGCCGCGAGCAGCAGCGCGAGGGCGGCGATGGCGATCGCCTTCAGTCGAGTCAATTTCATCGCAAACCTCCGATTCATTGCAGAAATCTGAACAGGCTCCGCCACTCGCCCCTTCCCTCCGGACGCGCCGCGGCCGTCCGTGCATAGGCGGCACGGCAGTCATCTCGACCATCGGCCTTCGCATTCTCCGTCTCCATCAGCGTGCCGAGGAACATGGTGTACGGATTCGAATAGCGGATCAGCAGCTCCGGCAGTGCGCTCGACGCCATCGACACGTCCGGGTGGTCGAGCGTTCCCGAAATTCGGATCGGCGTCGCAACGTTGAACAACCTGGGGTTCTTGGGGCTGGGCCGCAGCCCGCCGTCCAGCGTCCGGGCGGAAAGATCCACGTCGAGATTGCCCATGATGCGCAGCTGCGTCGTATCGACGAATAGCGCCCGGCTCTTCATGACACCCGCTTCGATATCGAAAACGCCGACCGCGCAATTGATCTTCGACGCCCGCGACCGGTCGAGTGTGTTCAGCACGAGCCCGAGCAGGTTGATCCCCATCATTTGGATGGCCCCCGAGCCTACACCGGTGCCGTAGCTCGCGCCGTCGAAAGCACCGGACAGGTTCGAGACCACCGCTTTTCCCAGGCCGTGGCTGTGCAGGGCCGCTCGCGCGTCGAAGCTCGCCGTACCCTGCGCACTCGGCTCGAAGGAGCGCAGCAAAGGCGTGAGGTCGTAGTTGCGCAGATCGGCGTCCAGAACGTACTCCGGCGAGGCCGACCTGACGTCGACCTCGCCCTCGGTGCGCAGCACGCTGTTTTCCTGCCGGAGCGTCAGCGGCCCGACGTGCAGGCGACCGCCTTTCAGCCACGCCTCGGCACGCAGGCCTCCGAGCAGCTCGCCCGCGGCAAACAGGCGCTCCACCTGCAGCTCGAGCGACGCGTCGAAGCGGCGCAGCGACTCGATCCAGGCGGGCACTGCGGGCCCAGCGGTATCGGTCTTCGCGACCGCGACCGATTCCGCCCCGAACCCGGCCGCGTCCACGCCAAGATCGCGCAAGTGCAGCTCCGGCCCCGCGAGCTTCGCGTCGATGCGGCCTCTGCGCGCCGACCCGTCCGCAACGACACGGCCGCTCAGCGCGCTCCCGCCGAGCCGGACATCCAGCTGCTCGAAGGCGTAGCGCGCCGGCGGTGTCAGCTTGAGCTGCGCGCTTGCCGAAAGCGCGCCCGGCAGATTCACCTCCACCCCGGCCAGTGCGAGCAGCGCGTCGGCCCGTTTCGCCGCGAGCCGGATGCCGACCTCGGCGCGCGGCCCCTTCGAGACGACACCCTGCACGCTGATCGCGTTCTCCGCGACACTCACGTCGATGTCCATCGGCACGCGCTCGCCACCCGCGATGAGCGTCGCCAGCCGCGGCCCGCGCGAGCTGGCGCGAAACGGCTTGCCGTTCAGCGTACCGTTCGCCGTTCCCGACAGCTGCCCCTCGCTGCTGCCGGCATCGAGCCGGCCTTTGAACGCGAGCGGTCGTTGCGCGTCGAGCGGCCCGCGCATGACGGCGTCGACCCCCTGCGCGGAGACTTGCAGCGTACTCTGCGCAACGGCTTGTTTCATCCGTGCGCCGCGCAGGTCGAGTTGCGCGTCAAAACGCCTCGCCGTAGCGCGGTCGAGCGTTGCGCCGAAGCGCTCGAGCAGGTGGCGTGCATCGAAGTCCGTGCCCTGCGCACGCGCACGCAGCCGGGGCACGCTGCCGCGCAGGTCCGCGCTCACCTCGCCTCGCACTGCGCCACCCCGGGCGCTCAGCTCGAACTGCGTCTGCTCGAGCCGCCCGCCGCGGCTGCGACCGGCCACGCGCAACCCTTCGAACATCAGTGGTGCAGCTTCCAGCCGCGCGACAGACAGATCGAAATCCGCGGCCGGCAGTTCGACCCCGCTCGGCAAGACCGGCGTCTCCTCCCAGGGCACGGGCTTCGTGCTGCGTCGCACGCTCTCGAAGTCGAAGAACTCGAGCGCAGCGGCGTCGAGCTGTGCGAAAGCGGCAGACAGTGTAAGCGGCGAATCGCCGGTCCAGGTCCCCTTCGCCGTCGCGCTGCCGCGACTCCTTCCGAGGCGTGCATCCTTCATCTCGACGCGCCAGCCGTCCTCGCCCAGCAGCAGGACGCCGCGTGCAGCGAATTGCATCCCGCGCCGCTTGGCCCGGCGCAGGGTCAGGTCGAACGTGCTGTCGACGACGCGCTGCGCCGACTCTACGGCCGCGCGCTCGCTGGCAAGCTTCAGAACAACCGTTGCATCGTCGATCGCTGCCTGAAACGTACCGCGCAGCGTCTCGCGCGTCGCCGCAAGCTGCGCTGTTTCGATCTGGACCCGCGTCGCGGCGCCCTCGTTCTTGCGTCGCCACTGTGCATCCACCTTGCGCAGATCAAGCTCGCCTTCGAACGATCGCTTGAGCTGCGGCATGTTCGCGCCGGCGCCACGCAGCGCAAGCTTCGCCGAGCGCACCACCCCGCTCACGCCGGCCTGTTCCACTTGGGGATGCAGGGCTTCCAGCACGATCTGGTCACCTTGCGCATCGATGCGCAGGCGCGCCTGGGCATCCGCGGTTTCGAGCCGCGCGCTCGCCTCGATCGCCCCGACCAGCAGCCGCGCGGCGCCGCGCAGGGCGACCGCGGCAGCACCGACCTGCAGCGTCGCGTTCACGCCGTGCGCCTCGCGCTGCGGCCAGATCAGCGTCTCGACCTTCAGGCCGAAATCGATGTCCGCCCTGCGCTGGACCGCACGGATGGCCGCCAGCGGGTCCTCGTTGGACCCCTGCGCCTGCTTGCGCCCGGCGAACAGTGGCAGCCAGGGTCGCAGATCGAGCGCCTCGAAGTCGAGCGTTCCCTGGAACTGCAGACGACCGTGATCACTGCGTTGGCGCAATTCGCCTCGCGCACGCGTACGGCCCGCCGTCAGCGTGAGCGACTCGAGCGCCGTCCCATCGGGTGCCGTGCGCAACCGGCCTTCGATGTCGACGACCTGCAGCTCGCCGAGCACGCTCTTGAACCCCGGCAGCAGGCGCTCGATGACCCGGCCGGACCCCTTGGCTGCGAGCCGATACTCACCGCGCTGCGTCGCGAGGTCGAGAACCCCGTTGCCGGTGAGCGATGCGTCCGCAAGGCTGAACCGCAGGTCGAGCGGAATCGTGCGCTTGCCGGCGCGTAGCTGACCGAGCGACGCGGTGCGAAAATCGATCTGCAGCTTCTCCCCGGCGAGCGAACCGCGCGCCTCGATCGTCAGGGGACGGTTCTCTTCCGCGCCCAGGGCAAGGGTCTCGGCATCGATTCGCAGGGGCCGCATAAGGGCAGGCAAGACGACATCGGCGCGTGCGCGCACGATCTCCACGCGCGTCGCCTCGACGAAGCGCCAGCCACCCGGCGTCGACTCATGCGTCCGCGCTGCCGCGCGCCGCTCCGCCGCCGCGACCGTGGCGAACGTTTCGGCATCGAACCGCAGCTCGACATCGCTCGCGTGCAGCTGCGTCACGCGCATTTCGCGATCGAGCAGCGCGGCCGGTGCGATTTCCGCCCGCGCCAGACCGACGCCCAACAGCCGCGTCGATTGGCCGTCGTTCCGCGCAGCGACGACCACGTTGCGCAGCTCGACACCCGGCCGCAGGCCGGTCACCAGGTAAAGCGGACCCTCGAGGCGAAGCTCTAGGCCCGTCGTGTCCCCCGCGATGCGCTCGATCCGATCGCGCAAGGTGTCCAGCGGGATGCGAATCTCGACCAGCGCGAAAAGCAGCAGCGCCGCAACGGGAAGCGCGAGCAGCAGCAGGGCGACGACCCGGCGACGACGTCGCCTGGGCACCTGCGTAACTGGCGCCGCACCCGCTTCGTGCGCACCGTCATTCGAAGCCATGCCCGATGGTACCAAGGCGCGTGCGCACCGAACGACGTCGAGATACGCTCAAAGCACCGGCGCAAACAGCCGCGCGGCGCGCGATGCGACGCGCACCGGCAAGGAGATGCGCGCGAGCATCGCCGCGTCGATCGCCTCGCTCAGCTCGAAATCCCGCGCCAGCATGCTGGCCACCTCGCTTGCAAACTGTGCGTCTGCCATGACCAGGCTGATCTCGAAATTCAGGCGAAACGAGCGGTTGTCGAGGTTCGCCGTCGTCACGATGCCGACATCGTCGCACAGCGCCACCTTCTGGTGCAGAAAGCCCTGGCGGTAGCGGTACAGTCGCACGCCCGCGCGCTGCATTTCGTCGAGGAAGGAAATGCCCGCAAGGTAGACCGAGCGGTGGTCCGGCTTGCCCGGCAACAGGATGCGCACGTCGACCCCTCGCAGCGCGGCGAGCTGCAGCGCCGCGAGCACCGCCTCGTCGGGCACGAAGTACGGGCTGCTGATCCAAAGCCGTCGTCGCGCGCTGCCGATCACATGCACGAAGAACAGGCTACAGGTGTCGAGCTCGTCCGCCGGGCCGGATGGCACGACGAGCACCGGCAGGTCGCGTCGCTCGACGGCCTCGGCGCGCCAGTGCAGCTCCGGAATTTCTCCGGCCGCCCAGTTCCAGTCCTCGAGGAACGCCAGCTGCACGGCGCCCGCCGCCGGGCCGCGCACCTCGACATGCGTGTCGCGCCAGGGACTCAGATCGGGCACGCAGCCGAGGTACTCGTCACCGACGTTGTGCCCGCCGACATAGGCCAGGCGGCCGTCGACGACGACGATCTTGCGATGGTTGCGAAAGTTGAGCTGCAGCCTGCGCAACGGGTTACGCGTGCTCATGAACGGCTCGACCCGCGCGCCGGCGTCGCGCAGCGACTCGACGTAGGACGCCGGCAGATCGTAGCTGCCGATCGAATCGTAGATGAACAGCACCCGCACGCCGCGCCGGCAGCAGTCGGTCAGCGCCGAGTGCAGCGCGCGGCCGATGCCATCGTCGTGCACGATGTAGAACTCGAGCAGCACGTAGTCCCGTGCCTGCGCGACGGCCTCGAGGATCGCGGCGAAGGTCGCCTCGCCGTCGATCAGCAGGCGCGCGTCGTTGCCGCCGAGAAAGGGCATCAGCGCGAGCCGCTCGAGCGCGGCAAACGGCACCACCTGCTCCGCCAGCTCGGGTCGCAGCACCTGGGTAAATCGGCCCTCGATGCGCCGCGCCAGCGCGCGGATGTCGGCGTCACCCGAGCGTCGCGCGAGGCGGTAGCCGCGGAACTTGCGCCCGCCGAACACCGCGTAGAGCGGCAGGGTCACCCAGGGAAAGGTCACCAGCGCGATCGCCCAGGCAACCGCCCCCTGCGACGTGCGCGCGGTCATCACCGCACGCAGCGCTGCGGCGATCGCGACCAGCTCGACGAGGAGAAAGACCGCCGCGTAGAGAGTAAAGGTTTCGCCGTCGATCATTCGCCGTCTACCGCGGTCGACCGTCTCCAGCGAGCCTGCGGCGCATCTTGCCCCCCGCCCATTCGCGCGCCAGCATCCGGTCGCGCTGCGGCAGATCGATGTACGGCCGCATCAGGGTGCGCACCGCGTAGGCCACCTGGCGGTACTCGTCGCGGCAGCCCTCGGCGCGGTCCTCGGGCAGGTGCTTGTCGCGCACCACGTCGGCGAACAGCTCGGGCTCGGCGCCGTAGGCGAGGCAGAGCAGGTTGTAGAAGCGCTGCGCATCGAGGCTGTGCACGTTCGCGTAGGCTGCGCCACCGACCTTCGCCTGGCGCGCGTCGGTTGCGTACATCCAGGCCACCCCCGCGACCGTGTCGCGCGCCGCGCGCGGTTCGAGGTGCAGCAGGATCAGCGCCGCGAGCTGGTCGGCCGCGTCCTCCTCCCGGCCGAGGATCGGCAGGCGCAACTGGTCGAACAGTGCATGCGCGATCTCGTGCAGGAAGACTTCCAGCAGTGGGCCGCTGAAGGCGTTCTCCGGCGTCACGCCTGCAGGGGTGGGTGCCGCGGGCGCGATGCCGCGCACGCGCGCGAGGTATTCGTAACAGACGGTGATCGACCGCTCATCGGCGTCATACCAGGCGTTGTCCTCGCCGTCGCAACTTGTCAGCCGCAAGGTCAGGATGCGCGGCAGGCGAATGAAGCTCAGGAAGGAGCGGAATTTTTCCAGCACCCGGGCGTCCCTGAGCGCGGCGTAAAGTTCCGCATGCGTCGGGTCGTCGGGTTCGACGTATTCGGTGCGGAAACGGTCGTGCTTGAGTTCGGCGGGCTGCGCCGCGGCCGATGCGCCGCAGCCCAGTACCGCAGCCGCAGCGAGCACCGCTGCCAGAAGGCGGGTCATGATGGACTCCGATACCGACAACGTGACAACGGGACGGCACACCCAATGCGCGCCGGGCCCGCAGTGATTCTACCGCCCGGGTTCAGCGCGCGAATTCGGTCAATACCTGCCCCGGGCCCGCCGCCAGCGCGCGCACGCCGTTCGCATCGGCGATTTGCCGGCCGTTGACCCATACCCCATGGACGCCGCGCGGCCGGCGGATCATGCGGCTGCCGCCACCCGGCAGATCGCTCGCCTGCTCGAGCCGCGAAATGCCGACCGCCGCCGGGTCGAACAGCAGCAGGTCTGCGCACTGCCCTGCCGCAATCCGGCCGCGGCCGGGAATGCGGTACTTGTCCGCAGGGTCCGAGGTCAGCCGGCGCACGGCCTCCTGCAGAGTGAAGGTTCGGGTCTCGCGCACCCAGTGACCGAGCAGATGCAGGCCGAAGCCTGCGTCGCACAGAAAGATGAGGTGCGCACCGGCATCCGAGAGCGCGATCACGCCGGCGTCATGCTTCAGCAGTGGCGCGACGCCGGCGTCGTCATTCTGGTAGAGCTTGGCGACGAAACGGGTCTTGAGCCCTTCGGCGAGCGCGCAGTCGAAGAAGTAGTCCAGCGGATCGACGCCCGCGGCCCGCGCGCGCCCCGCGATCGTGCTGCCGTCCGGAAGCTCGATCTTCGACCAGTCGCCGAAGAACAGGATCGCCGCCTTCGGTCGTGCCAGGTTCTCGCGAAAGCGCGCGCGGAACGCCGGGTCGGCGTAGATCGGCGCGAGGTCGCCGCCCTTCGCCTGCTTCACGCGGTCGAAGGCGTCGTGCGAGTACAGCAGGTACGGATCCTTCAGCGTGAAATCGAACGACAGCGGCTGGCAGCTGGTGTGGATGTACACCTCGTGCCCGCGCGCGCGCGCTTCGGCGCAGCGCTCGTAATAGGTCAGCGCCTTGCCCGGATCGGCCGCGTTGTGCATCGCCAGCACCGTCACCATGAACGCCGGCCGGCCCGAGCGCGCCGCGATTGATTCCATCACCTCCGGCGTCGCGCGCGAGCCGGTCGCCATCACGTACACCCCGCGCCCCGCTGCGCCGAGCTCGTCGACCAGCGCCAAGAGCTCCGCGTCCGGCGCGATCGTCGAGGGCATGGGCCGCCCGGCCCAGCCGCTGTGGTTCGGCGAGAACGAGGACGCCAGCCCGATCGCGCCGGCCGCCAGCGCCTCGCGCACCAGCGCGCGCATGCGCGCGAGCTCCTCCGGCGTCGCCTGCGCCCGCGAAGACGCGTCGTCGCCCATCACCGCCGTGCGGATCGTCGAATGCTGCGCCAGCACCGCGACATTCGCGTAGGGCCGCGCCGCGCGCAGCTGATCGAGGTACTGCGGGAAGGTCTCGAATTCCCAGCGGGTGCCCTCGAGCAGCGCGGCGAGGTCCATGCCCTCCACCTCGGACAGGTTCTTCACCATGGTCTCGCGCATCGGCGCCGGGCACGGCGCGATGCCGAAGCCGCAGTTGCCGAGCACCGCCGTCGTCACGCCGAGCGCGGGCGACGGCGACAGCGTCGGGTCCCAGGTGAGCTGCGCGTCATAATGCGTGTGCACGTCGACGATCCCCGGCATCAGCGCCAGTCCGCCGGCGTCGACCACCTGCGCCGCGCCGTCCTGCAGATCGCCGATCGCCGCGATGCGGCCATCGCGTACTGCGACGTCGGCCTGGATGCCTGGCGTGCCGGCGCCGTCGTAGACCGTGGCGCCTTTGATGAGCAGGTCGTGCATGCGGGAAACGCTACGTTCAGGTTTGAGGAAAGTCAAAGGCTTGTTCGACGCACGCGACCCTCATCGGCAGATCGTCCTGGAACCGACCGCTCAGCAACGCGTTCGCAAACGGCGGGACCCAAAGCACCCCACTCTGCTAGATTGGCTGTCCCGAACGTATGAGCCGCCCCGGCTTGCGCGAATTCCTGTTCCACGCCCTTAACCGGCGCTTTTTCTACGGCTGGGCGATCCTCGGTGTCGCCGGGCTCGGCATTTTCGCCAGCGGCCCGGGACAGTCTCATACCTTCAGCGTCTTCGTCGGCCCGATCGGGCGCGACCTCGGCCTGTCCAACGCGGCGATCGCCTCGGCCTACGGCCTGGCCACGCTGGCGGCCGCGCTTTGCCTGCCGTTCATGGGACGCCTGGTCGACCGCCATGGCCCGCGGCGCATGACATTCGCGGTGATCGCCCTGCTCGGCCTCGCCTGCATGCTGTTCGGCGCCGCAGCCGGCGTGCTATCGCTCGCGCTCGGCATGGCCGCGCTGCGCTTTCTCGGCCAGGGCTCCTTGATGCTGAACTGCGCGAACCTGGTGGCACAGTGGTTCAACCGCCGACGCGGCTTCGCGCTCAGCCTGATGGCGCTCGGCTTCGGCGCTTCGATGGCGGTGCATCCACCGCTCGGCCAGTGGCTGGTGACCGAGGTGGGCTGGCGCAAGGCCTGGGTGGTGCTGGGGCTGATGACCTGGCTCATCATGCTGCCGCCGATCCTGCTGCTGCTCTATGACAAGCCCGAGGACCGCGGCCTGCATCCGGACGGCGACCGTGCGGCCGCCGAAGCGGCGGCGGCAAGCGGACAGCCGCTGGCCGGTCTCTCGCTGCGCGAGGCGCTTCGCACACCGGCGTTCTACATCATCGCCGCCGGCTGGTGCGCGATCGCGATGCTGGTGACGACGCTGCACTTCTACCAGGTGTCGATCCTGCGCGCGCAGGGCGTGAGCGCCGAGATCGCGGCACGCGTGTTCCCGGTCTCGGCAGCGACCATGATGCTCGCAATGCCCTTTGTCGGACGCAGTTTCGACCGCCTGCGCACGCGCTACGTCTTTGCGGCGGGACTTCTGGTGACCTCGGCCGCGCTGATCGGCGTGACCTTCGTGCAAAGCCTGGCCGCTGCGATCGTCTATGCAATGCTCTTCGGTCTGAACAATGCCTTCAGCATGACGATGTTCGGCTACCTCATGCCGCGCTACTTCGGCCGGCGCCATCTCGGCAGCCTGCAAGGCACCGGACAGATGTTCGCCGTGGTCGGCGCCTCGCTCGGTCCGCTGCCGGTCGGCTTCGCATTCGACTACCTCGGCGGCGCGACGCTCACGCTGCGCCTGCTCGCGATCATTCCGTTTGCCTGCGCCGTGGCCGCCATGTTTCTGCGTACGCCCGCGGGCGTTCCCCACGTATCCCACCTGGAGTGAGCATGCCCCGACTCGACCTCGCGCCGGGCGAAAGCCTGCACTACGAGTACGACGCACCCGGCAGCCAGCGCCGGACGTTCGTTTTCGTCAACGCGCTCACCGGCAACACCGGTACCTGGCAGCATCCGGAAATCGGGCCGCGCCTGCGCGCCGCGGGCTACGGTACGCTGGCCTGGAATTTCCGTGGCCAGGCCGAGACCACCTTCGCGCCCGACACCCGCCTGACCCCGCGACTCATCGTCGAGGACCTGGTACGCGTCGTCGAGCGTCTGCAGCCGCCGAAGCCGATCCTCGTCGGGCTGTCGATCGGCGGGCTGTTCGCCGCGCAGGGGCTTCTCGCCGGCATCGAGGCCGCCGGGCTCGTGCTGATCAACACCTTGCGCAAACCCGGCCCGCGGCTGCAATGGATCAACGATGCCATGGTGGCGATGGCGCGCGCCGGCGGCGCGCGCCTGCTGATGACCGCCAACCTGCCGATGCTCGTCAATCCCGAGCAGCTCGTCGCGATGCGAGCGTCGATCATGACCGGCGAGCCCTTCGCGCCGATGGACCCGGGCGACGGCCTGATGCGCCTGATGGAGGGTTCGCTCGAGACCGACTGGGAGTTTCCGTGGGAAAAGCTGCGCCTGCCGGTGCTCCTCATGACCGGGCTGCACGATCGCGTGTTCCGCGTCGAGAAGGACGTCGCCGAACTGGCGGCGCGCATTCGCAAGCGGCGGGAAATCGTGTTCGCGGATGCCGGCCACCTCATCCCGGTCGAGCGCCCGGAAAAGTTCGGCCAAGCGTTGCTCGAGTTCGCGGCCGGTCTGTAGCGACGCTAGTTGTTGGCCGCCGCCTGACGCACCTCCTGCGCCCGCACCAGCGGCGCAAGCTGCCGAAGGACGACGCGCGTATGTTCCTCCCAGCGGGCCTCGGCTTCAGGCGTCAGGCACTTGAACTCGAGCAGGTAGCCGTCATCCTCGACGAAGATCTTGACCATCAGGCCTTCCGGTGCCGCCCGGGCACCCAGATAGTCGCCCCAGAATTCGCTGTCCCGCTCCTGCCATGCCCAGTCGGTACCCGCACGCAGCGCGTCCAGCTGCTCGGGCAGCGTCAGTTCGCTGCGGTAGGCATAGGCGACGACAACGCTCACGACGCGGATCGGATCGCGGCTACCGCGCGCCGCGCTTGCACTGGAAGACCACCTCGTATGCCTTTTCGGCCCATCGTGACGAAGCCTTCGATCTCACCGACGCGCTTCGGTGCGCGACGCACGCTAGCCACCCGGCGCCTTTATGCCGTGGCGCCTTCGAGCTCGCGGATGTAGCTGCGAATGAAGCGGTCCTGCTGTTTCGCGTAGTCCGGGTCGGCGAAACGCAGATCCGCATCGGCAAGCCAGCGCCACAGCTCGCGCGGCACCGAGACGGAGCGCGGCGCCGCCAGCCATTCGTTCACTGCCCGCGCCACGTCGTACCAGAGCTCGAGATCCTTTTCCTCGTGAATCTCCCACGCCGCGAGCTGACCCAGCACATGCGCCAGCTCGCGCCGCTCTTCGCCAGTCATGCTACACCTCCCAGCGCACGCACAAACGCCGCGGGCGACGCCGGGGTGATCAGCCAGGGCCGTTCGGCGCCGCGCTCGATCCACACCAGGCCGTCGCTGCGCGAGACGTACATCTGCACGATGCCGCGGTGCTGCGTCCACAGCCAGCCGAAGCCGCCCCACAGCCCGCCGACGCCGACCCGCGCAGCCGAGCCGGTGAGGGCGCGCAGCGCCGTCTTGTCGACCCGGCGCACCCCGGTGATGCTCGCGCGCGGGATGCGGCGGCGTTTCAGCGGCCAGTGCACCTCGATCGCCTCCGGAGTGACGACGAAGCAGCTCGGGCGCATGCGCAGCCAGACCCAGACGTACAGCGCGACGAGCAGCAAACCGACGCTCAGACGCGGCGCGCCCCACAGCAGGCTGCTGGCGACGAACCCGACCGGCAGCCCGCACAGGGCGATGGTCAGCGCCCGAATGAACCTCGACATCGGTGCCAGGGGATACGCGTTCGACGGGCCGGCCATCGTCGCCGCGCTCAGCGCACAGCGCGCGCCTCGATCAGCTCGCGCAGAGGACCCGGCAGGACGCCCCGCACCGCCGCCGACCAGCGCGCCTCGTTCTTCTGCCACAGCACGCCGAGCCAGATGATCGCCAAACCGATCGCCGAAAGCCACACCGGGAAAAACAGGCTGTCGCGGAACACGCGCCAGGAGAGGTACGACAGGTAGCCCGCGACCCCCAGCCCGCCGAACACCGCGAACACCCGCCGCCCGATCGCCGCGCCGAACAGGATCATCGCGACGTTGACCATGCAGTAGAGAAACTTGCCCAGCTCGCTGCCCGAACGCATCAGCGACAGTCCACCCCAGAACGCCAGCACACCGAAGAGATACAACCAGAACGCGTAATCGCGCGAAAAGCGCAAGCGCAGGTCGACCCACAGCGCGACCAGCAGCATGCCGAGGCCGAACCACAGCGAGATGAACTTGCGGACCTCCCAGTCGTGCCAGTCACCGAACAGCACCGGCACGATGTCCATGCTCATGTACCACAGCGTCACCGCGATGGGCATCAGCATGAAGGGGAAGCGGTAGCGCCAGAACAGCGTGAGGCCGATGGCGAGCGTGCCGAGCTCCATCATCAGCCAGCGCCCGTCGATGTACTTGTGGTAGTCGCGGTACGGCCGGTCGATCTCCCAGTAGCCGAGCGCGTACTGCGCGCAGAAGATGGCGAGCGGCACCATCACCACGGCGAGCGTGGCCATGATGCCCGCGGGCACGGCGAAGTGTTTGCGCTCGTGGAAGTAGTGCGTGAGCGCGATGAACAGCACGCCGTAGGCCACCGAGAACACCACGCCGCTCCACGGCCCGTAGCTCGCCCAGGAGATGGTCATGAACAGCGACATCGCGCCGATCGCGATCATGCCGCCGAGGTAGTAAAGGACGTGGACGAAAGAAAAGCGCGGCCGCGCCTGATCTTCCTGCGGCGCAGCCCGCGCCCGGCCACCGAGGAAGCCGGCGAGCCGGTCGGCCTGCGCGGACGTCAGGATGCCGGCATCGACCGCGGCCTCGAGGTCTTCGCGCCGGATCGGCTGCACGCGGATCTCCGCGAACCGCCCGCGCTTAACGGCGCCTCGGTCGCGCGGCGGCGCCCGCGGGCTTCTTAAGCATCGCCGCGCGCTCTTTCAGCGCGTAGCGCCTGCGCATGGTCGTGATCGTGCCGCCCGCCGAGATGAGGATCAGGCTCGACAGCACCAGGATCCCGGAATCCGCGCGTCCCAGAAAATAACCGCCGACGACCGTGTAGATGAACGGCGACGCCTCGTACCAGATCTTCTCGAAACCCATTGTCACCCCACTTCCGGCACCGCGACCTGCGGACCTTAGCAGGGCGTTATCATAGCCCGGGCATCAGGGCGCCCCTTCCGCGCCGCGCTCTTCTAACACTTTTTCCCAATCGATATGGGGATCGGGATTCGCGGCCAGCGCGCGCTCGACCCAGGCGACATGGTCGTCCTCCTCGCGCGCCATGTCGAGCGCGAGCTCGCGCAGCGGCGCGTCGTCGGAATTTTCGTAAACAGCGTCGAAGAAGCGCCGTGCGCGGCGTTCGGCGTCGAGCGCGATCTCGAGCGCATCGTGCGGCGTCAGGAGGCGGAAAACGAGGTCGTGCGCCGCGGTCTCCGGTGCGCTCGCATCCAGCCAGGCGTACTGGTTCGCCTGAATGTCCGGCAGCTCCATATCACGCGTCACGTCCTCGAGTTCCTTGACGTGCTCCGACTCGAACTTGGCGAGGCTCCTGAACAGCGTCGCCACGTGATCGTTGCCCTCGTCGGCCATGCGGTCGGCGAATTCGAGATAACGTGCCGTCGCCTCGCGCTCGATCGCCAGGGCATGCGCGTACAGCTCGGGCACGCTGCCGATTGCTCTGTGCCTGGACATCTCGCCTCCTCTCCTGACCGGTCCCCGCCGCGCATGGTCGCGCAGCTTCGCCGGGCGGGCGTTGACACCGGTCAAATTGTGGTCGGGCGCTGCGCCGCCTCCGGTAAAATTGCCATCGTTCGCAGCACCGCTCACCTGCCTGAAATGTCAAAGAAAACTGGCGCCGCCGGCAAGCCCGGGCCCGCCGCCTCGCGCGCGCCCTCGGCGTCCAATTTCATCCGCCAGGTCATCGAGGCCGACCTCGCGGCGGGCCGGCATCAGGGCATCGTCACGCGCTTTCCACCCGAGCCGAACGGCACCCTGCATCTCGGCCACGCCAAATCGATCCTGCTCAATTTCGGCCTCGCCGCCGAGTACGGCGGGCGCTGCAACCTGCGCTTCGACGACACCAACCCCGAAAAGGAAGAGCAGGCCTACGTCGACTCGATCATCGACGTGGTGGGCTGGCTGGGCGCCGATTACGGCGGCCGCGCGCTGTATGCCTCCGATTACTTCGATTTCATGTACCGCTGCGCCGAGTACCTCGTCAGCTCCGGCAACGCCTACGTCGACAGCCAGAGCGCCGACGAGATGCGCGCCAGCCGCGGCAGCTTCACCGTGCCGGGCACCGACTCGCCCTACCGCGGGCGCTCGCCGGATGAGAACCTCGCGCTGCTGCGCGAGATGCGCGCCGGCAAGCACCCCGACGGCATGCACGTGCTGCGCGCCAAGATCGACATGGCCTCGCCCAACATCAACCTGCGCGACCCGGCGATCTACCGCATCAAGCATGCCGCACACCACCGCACGGGCGACGCCTGGTGCATCTACCCGATGTACACCTACGCGCACCCGATCGAGGACGCGGTCGAGCGCATCACGCACTCGCTGTGCACGCTCGAATTCGAGGACCAGCGGCCGTTCTACGACTGGCTGCTCGAGCGGCTCGCCGAGGGCGGGCTGGTCGGGCGCCCGCTGCCGCAGCAGATCGAGTTCGCACGCCTGCAGCTGACCTACGTGGTGCTGTCCAAGCGCCGCCTCATCCAGCTGGTCGAGGACGGCCATGTCGAGGGCTGGGACGACCCGCGCATGCCGACGCTCGCCGGCGCGCGCCGCCGCGGCTACACGCCGGAAGGCCTGCGGCGTTTCGCCGAGCGCATCGGCGTGGCCAAGGAAAACTCGTGGATCGAGTTCGCCATCCTGGAGGACGCGATGCGCGAGCACCTGAACGAGGTGGCGCCGCGGCGCATGGCGGTGCTCGATCCCGTGAAGCTGATGATCGAGAACTGGCCGCAGGACAGGGAAACGCTGTGCGCGGTGCCGAACCATCCGCAGAAACCGGACTGGGGCACGCGCGAGGTGCCGTTCGGGCGCGAGCTGTGGATCGAGCGCGACGACTTCGCACGGGATCCGCCGAAGGGCTATTTCCGGCTGTTTCCGGGCAACGAGGTGCGCCTGCGCTACGGCTACGTGGTGAAGTGCACCGGCTACGATTCGGCGAGCGACAGCGTGCGCTGCGTGCTGCACGAGGACTCGCGCTCAGGCACGCCGGGCGCGGATCGCTACAAGGTCAAGGGCAACATCCACTGGGTGAGCGCGCGCCATGCGTACGCTGCCGAGGTGCGGCTCTACGACCGCCTGTTTACCGCTGCGAACCCGGGTGCCGGGGAGCGCGATTTTCTCCAGGACCTCAATCCCGACTCGAAGAAGTCCGTCACCGCACAGCTCGAGCCCGCGCTGCAGGACGCGCAGGCCGGCGCGCGCTTCCAGTTCGAGCGCCATGGCTACTTTTCGCGCGATCCGGACCCGAACGCGTTCAACCGCACGGTGACGTTGCGCGACTCCTGGGCGAAGTAGCGTCGCCCAACCACTCCCAACGGAGAACTGCAACCCATGTTCAAGGCATTCCCTCCCCTCAACGCCCTGCGATTCACCGTGGTCGCACTGACAATCGGCCTCGCGACACTCGCGCGCGCCGACGGCCCCAGCTTCGGCGACTACAAGGCCAAGGGCTTCCTCAGCGATTACTCGCACATCAAGGCCGACGGCGAGAACGGCAAGGTCTATCGCTACCGTGCGCCCAGCGTCGACGCGTCGCGCTACCACAAGCTGATGATCGAGCGCATCCGCATCTGGCTGAAGCCCGGCACGGAGGACAACGGCATCGACCCGGCCGAGCTGAAGGAGCTGGTCGATTACTTCCACAAGGCGATCGTCGAGGCGGTACAGGACGCTTATCCGGTCGTCGACGAGCCGGGGCCCGACGTGCTGCGCGTGCGCATCGCGGTCACCGACATCGTGCCGAACAAGGTCGAAGCCTCGGTCGTCTCGCTCGTCGTGCCCTACCTCTGGGTCGGCGAAGCGAGCGCGGGGGCCGCGAAAGGCGAGCCCGGCAGCACGCCCTTCGTCGGCGAGGCAACCCTCGAGCTCGAAGCGCTCGACAGCGTGAACGGCGAGCAGGTCGCCGCCTACATCGAGACCCGTGTCGGCAAGAAGTACAACTGGACCGAAGGCGTCCAGAAAGGCGTCGACGCCTATCTCAAGGCGTACTCGACCTGGGCCTACACCAAACAGTCGATGGACGACTGGGCACAGCTGATCCGCACCCGGCTCGACGCGGTGCACGGCAAGGTGAAGAAGGCCGAAGCGCAGTCGCAGTAGACGCGAACGGCGCGACAACACGGAAACCCGTGCCCGATCCGAGCCAGACGACGCCCGACGACCTCGAACGCGCCGCCGAACGGCTGCTTGCCGAGATCGACAAGATGCTCGCCGAGAGCCGTCAGGGCGGCGCCGAGCACGCCACGCTCGACAGTGCGCTGGAGCGCGATCTGGGCCTCGACAGCCTGGCGCGCGTCGAGCTGCTGACGCGGCTCGAGCAGGCCTTCGGCGTCAGCCTGCCGGAGCAGGCGCTGGTCTCGGCCGAGACGCCGCGCGACCTGCTGCGCTTCCTGAAGACCGCGCGACCCGGCCGGCCGCAGATGATCGAGCACGAGGTGCGCAGCCTGGCGCAGGGCAGCGCGGCCCGCGCGCCGCTGCAGACCCGGACGCTCGGCGAGGCGCTCGCCTGGCACGTCGAGCACCAGCCGCAGCGGCTGACTGCGTTCATGTACGAGGAAGGCCGCGAGCACGAGCTGTCGTACGCGGCGCTGTACGAGTCCGCGCTCGCCTGGGCGGCGCACTTCGCCGAAACCGGTCTCGCCACCGGCCAGACGGTGGCGATCATGTTGCCGACCTGCCCGGAATACCTCTACTGCTTCTACGGCGTGCTGCTCGCCGGCGGCATCCCGGTGCCGCTCTACCCGCCCGCGCGCCTGTCGACGATCGAGGATCACCTCACGCGCCACATCGGCATCCTGAAAAGCGCACGCGCCTCGCTGCTGGTCACCGTCCCCGAGGCCAAGGCCCTCGCCTACCTGCTGCAGGCGCAGGTCGATTCCTTGCGCGGCGTTCTCACCCCGGCAGACTTCGCCGGCGCGCCGCCCGCCGGCTTCGCGCCCGTGCTCGCCAAGCCGCAGGATGTGGCCTTCCTGCAGTACACCTCCGGCTCGACCGGCCGGCCGAAGGGCGTCGTGCTGACGCACGAAAACCTGCTCGCCAACGTGCACGCCATGGGCAAGGCGGCGCGCGCCACGACGGACGACGTGTTCGTCAGCTGGCTGCCGCTTTACCACGACATGGGCCTGATCGGCGGCTGCTTCGCAACCATGGTGCTCGGTTTTCCGGTGGTGCTGATGTCGCCGCTCGCCTTTCTTGCGCGCCCCGCGCAATGGCTGTGGGCGATCCACCGCCACCGCGGCACGATCTCCGGTGGGCCGAATTTCGCCTACGAGCTGTGCATGCGGCGCATCGACGAGGCCGACCTCGAAGGCCTCGACCTGTCCTCGTGGCGCTTCGCCTTCAACGGCGCCGAGCCGGTGAGCCCGGAGACGATGCAGGCCTTCGAAAAACGCTTTGCGCCCTGGGGCCTGCGCAACAACGTCGTCGCGCCCGTCTACGGGCTTGCCGAATGCTCGGTTGGCCTGGCCTTCACGCCGCCGGGCGAGCCCTGGCGCGTCGACCGCATTGCACGCGAGCACTTCGCGCGCACCGGCGAAGCGCGCCCGGCACGCGAGGACGAGCCGGCGCCGCTGGTGGTCGTCGGCTGCGGCCGTGCGATTCCCGAGCACGACATGCGCGTGGTCGACGCGGCGGGCATCGAGCTGCCCGAGCGCCATGAAGGCCATCTCGAATTCCGCGGCCCCTCGGCCACCTCCGGCTATTACCGCAACCCGGAAGGAACCAAGGGCCTGTTTGACGGCGAATGGCTGCGCACCGGCGACCGCGCCTATTTCGCCGACGGCACCCTGTTCCTCACCGGCCGCGAAAAGGACATCATCATTCGCGGCGGGCGCAACGTCAGCCCCTATGAGCTCGAGGAGGCGATCGGCGACCTGGAGGGCATCCGCCGCGGCTGCGTCGCCGCCTTCGCCAGCCGCGGCGCCGACGAAAGCACCGAGCGACTGGTGGTGCTGGCCGAGACGCGCGAGACCGACAGCGAGAAGAAGACGGCGCTGCGCAGGCGCATCAACGAGCTGGCGGTAGACATCATCGGCATGCCCTGCGACGACGTCGTGCTCGCGCCGCCGCACTCGGTGCCGAAAACCTCGAGCGGCAAGATCCGGCGCGTTGCCAGCCGCGAGTACTACGAGCGCGGCGCCGGTGCGGTGAAGCCGCCCCCGGTCTGGCTGCAGTTCCTGCGCCTGGTCTGGTCGGCATTCCTGCCGCAACTGCGCCGCGGGCTGCGCGTGCTCGCCGGCTACGGCTTTGCGCTGCGCGCCTGGCTCGCCTTCCTGCTCATCATCCCGGTGGTGTTCGTCTCGGCGATGGTCGCGCGCCCGGCCTTCACCTGGGGGCTGGGCCATCGCCTGGCGCGCGCATTTTTCCGCCTCGCCGGAATTCCGCTTGCGGCGCGCGGGCTGGAAAACCTGCCGCGCGAAGGAACGGTGGTGCTCGCGGTCAATCACACCAGCTATCTCGACCCGGTGGTGCTGCTCGCGCTGCTCCCGTGGCGCAACTGGGGCTTCGTCGCCAAGCGCGAGTTCGAGGGCAATTTCTTCATGCGCACCCTGCTCGCCGGCTTCGGCTGCACGTTCGTCGAGCGCTTCGACGTGCGCATGAGCACCGAGCACGCGAGCGAGATGGCGACGCTGGCCAAGGCGGGCACTTCGCTGATCGTGTTCGCCGAAGGCAAGCTGACGCGCTTCACCGGCCTGCATCCGTTCCGCACCGGCGCCTTCCAGGTCGCGGTCGAAGCCGGTGTGCCGGTGCTGCCGGTAGCGCTGCGCGGGCCACGCTCGGTGCTGCGCGACGGCACCTGGTTTCCGCGCCGCGCGCCGGTCAGCGTCAACTTCTCGAAGCCGATCGCGGCAAACGGCGGCGGCTGGAGCGCGGCGGTGCAGCTGCGCGACCGGGTGCGCGCCGAGGTGCTGCGTCACTGCGGCGAGCCCGACCTCGCGGGCGGCACGCCGGCGGCGCAAGACGCGGCCTGAGGCCCGGCCCGGCGTCGCGCAGTCGGATGGGCCTCGTGTGGTTAGACTTGGCGACATGAAAATGAAAATCGGCCTCGCGAGCCTGGTGGCGCTCGTCGCACTCGCCCTGTCACCCGTGGCGGCGGCACAGGCGAACGCAGACAAACCCGCCGCAGCCGCAGCCAAGCCGGCGGCGGAGGCGACACCGGCCCCCGTCACGCCCGATCGCGAGGACGCCGACGCCGCTCTGGAGCGCGTGCGCACGCTCGGCGCGGTGGACACGCCGTCGACCGCACGTCAGGCGGTCACCCAATTCCTGCAGCGCGAGGAGCGCAATTTCGACGTTCTGCTGCAGCGCTACCTGGACGAGCCGCCGGCCGTCCTCGCGCTCATGCCGACGCTCACGCTGCACGAGGTGCGCAGCACGACGACGATCGGCAGCAACGCGGTTCGCGAGCAGCGCCAGGCGCTCAATGCACGAATCGGAGCACTGCGCGACGCCGACGCGAAGCTGGACGCTCTGCGCGAGCAGTGGACCCGTCAGCTGCAGCTGGAGCGCGATCGCGGCTCGCCGCAGGGGCTGCAGGAGCGTATCGCGACGCTGCTCCAGACGCTCGACGAAGCCCGCGCCCAGCTGCGCACGCGCACCGAGGCGCTGCTCGAGCTGGACGGACGAATGACGGCGCTCGCCGACCGTTACACCAAGGTCGCCGAACGGCTCGACCAGGCACGCAGCCAGTCGCAGCGGCGTCTGCTGAAGCTCTCAGAGCCGTCGCTTTGGACACTGCTCCGCTCCGGGGATGCTGACCACCCGAGCGAAGCGGGTGCCGCAGGCGCCGAATGGTCGCGCGCGTCGGAGACGGTGCGCCAGTTCTGGCAGAACTTCGCCGACCACATCGTGCTGCACCTGATCCTGCTCCTGTTTCTGCTGGGTGCCATGGCGAGCCTGAGCGCGAGCCCCGCATTCAAGGCGCTGGAATCCGAATCCGGGCCGGTGCGGGTACTGCGGCGCCCGGTTTCCTCCGCGATTGTCATCGCAATCTTTTTCTCGCCGTTCCTCTACCCGGCCTTGCCGTCGACGGTCAGCGCGGGGCTGCGCCTCTTGAGCCTCGTCCCGGTGCTGCGCCTGATTCCGACCTTCGTACCGCCGGCCTGGCGCTCGCTGTTCTTCTGGATCACGGGGCTGTTCGCGCTCGAAGCGCTGTTCCTGCTGCTGCCCGGTGGCAGCGTCGCGAGCCGGCTGATCATGCTGCTGATCTCGGCCGCCGCGCTCTGGACGGCGACGCTCGGCACGCGGGAGGCCTTCGCCGACCCTGATTTCGTCGGCTGGCGCCGCGCCGCGTTGGTGCGTGCCGCGCTGCGCCTGGTGACGCTGCTGCTGATCGCCGCCATCGTCGGCAACCTGCTGGGCGCGACGCGGTTCACCCTGCTCGTCAACACGAGCGTCGTGATTCCCGCGTATGTCGCGATCGGACTGGCCGCCGCGGTTTTCGTCATCGAGGACTTCGTACGTCTGCTGCTGCACACGAAAACCGCCCAGCGCGTGCGCTCGATCTCGCTTCATCGAGAGACGATTCTCGTGCGCGCTGCGCGCCTGACGCGCCTGCTCGCTGCCGGCCTCTGGCTCTGGCTGACGCTGCGCGTGCTGGACATCGGCGGCATGCTCTACGCTGCGGCAGCGCGCATCCTCGGCGCGTCGACGACGCTCGGGAGCTTCGAGCTCTCGCTCGGCAAGGTTCTGATGTTCCTGCTCGCAGTCTGGATCGCGGCGATGGCGGCGCGGTTCACGTCGTTCATCCTCGATCACGACGTTCTGCCGCGCCTGCGTCTCTCGCGCGGCCTGCCGGCCACCATCTCGACGACTGCCCGCTACCTGATCGTCGGCCTCGGCCTGCTGATCGCCGCCTCGATCGTCGGCATCGACCTGACGCAGGTCACGCTGATCCTCGGCGCGCTGAGCGTCGGCATCGGCTTCGGCCTGCAGAACATCGTCAACAACTTCATCTCGGGCATCATCCTGCTGTTCGAGCGCCCGATCCAGGTCGGCGACACGGTGCAGGTCGGCGACCTGCTCGGCGTCGTGCGCCAGATCGGCATCCGCGCGAGCAACGTGCGCACCTACGGCGGCGCCGAGGTCATCGTGCCGAACGCCGAGCTGGTGTCGGGCCAGGTCATCAACTGGACGCTGTCAGACCGCTACCGCCGGCTGGAGCTCGACGTCGGCGTCGCCTACGGCAACCGGCCGGCGGAAGTCATTGCGATCCTCGAGGCGGTCGTCGCGTCGCACGAAGGCGCGCTGAAGACGCCGGCGCCCTTCGTGCGCTTTCGCGGCTTCGGCGACAGTTCGCTCGATTTCCGCGTCTATGCCTGGGTCGACTACGACGAAGGGCTCACGCAGACCAGCGCGATCCTGTCGGAGATCTACGACGCGCTCGCCGAGGCCGGTATCGAGATCCCGTTTCCGCAGCGCGACCTGCATCTGCGCAGCGTCTCCGACGAGGCCGGCCGGGCGCTGCGCGGCGACAGGGGCTGAGCGCGCTTCAGGCCGGCACCTCGCCGAGCACGGTGCAGCGCCGAATCACCCGCACCGCGTTCGCCGTGTCGTAGGCCAGCGCGCGGTGCAGGGTGCAGCGGTTGTCCCAGATGACGAAGTCGCGCGGCCGCCAGCGGTGCGCGTACACGCGTTCCGGCCGCACGATGCGCGCGTTGAGCGCGTCGATGAAGCGCCGCCCCTCGGCGTAGTCCATGCCGACGATCGATTCAGCGTGGTCGCCGAGAAAGATCGCCTTGCGTCCGGTCTCGGGATGGGTGCGCACGATCGGATGATCGACCGGCGGCACTGCACGCTTCTGCGCCTCGCTCATCGGCTCGTCGCCGTGCCGCCGATTGCGCGAGAAGTCGAGATTGTGCATCGCGCGCAAGCCCGCGAGCCGCGACCGCGTCGCTGCGTCGAGCGCCTCGTAGGCGCCGTACATGTCGCACCATTCGGTGCCACCGCCTTCGTCGGGCACCTGCTCTGCGTAGAGCATCGTTGCCTGACCCGTGCGCCGTTGCCAGGAGCCGTCGGTGTGCCAGGCAAGCGTGCCGCGGTCCGGATGCCGGCCCGTCGGTCTGCCGTGCGCGTCGACGTTGGACAGGCGGTAAAGCTCGGGAAAGCCGTCGGCGTGGTACTGGTCCATGACGTGCACCTGCACCTCGCCGAAGCCGCGCGCGATCGCGACCTGCGTCGCCGGCGGCACCGCCTGCCCGCGGAACAGCAGCAGCTGATGCTCAAGCAGCGCCGCATAAAGCGAGCGGATCGGCACCGTTTCGACAGGACGCGCGAAGTCCACGCCGCCCAGCTCGACGCCGAACGCGGGCGACAGGCGACGCAGGACGGACAGGCTTTCAGTCGGCATCGTCGGGCACGCCTCCGGTGGCGACAATGTCCTGCTGCTTGATCTTCTCGACGTTGAATTTCGCCGCGCGCTCGCGCATCGTCTTCAGCACCTCTTCGAGCGGCGGCGGATCGCCCTGCACCCAGCGCAGCGGGTTGATGCGCGCGACGACGAAGGTCTTCAGGTACGGGCTCGCCAGGCCCCGCGCCTTGAGCTTCGTCACCACCTCGGCGACGCGCACGTCGAGGTCCTTCAGCATTGCCGCGTGCTTCTCTCGCAACCTGAGTGCCCGCGAAAGCGGCTCGTCGCTGAAGCTCGACAGGCGGCGCACCACCGGGTTGTAGGCACCGCCCGAGAAGCGCGGGTTCTCCTCGTAGCACAGCCCCAGCGTGACCAGCGAGGCTTCCTCCAGGTAGAAGGCGAACGACGCCTCGGGGCGCGCCTCGCCCTCCTCGAGCAGGCCGCGCACGATGCGGATCACCTCGAGGGATCGCTCCTTCAGGTTGTGCGCCTTTTCCGTGTTGAGCGCGAGGATCTGCCAGGCAACGTCGCGCTTCGGCACCACCAGCGCGGTGACCGAGCGCGCGCCGAGGCGCTTGAGCGCCGCCAGCCGGTGGCCGCCGTTCGGCGTCCAGAAGCCCGTGTCGGGCGCGGTGATGGCGATGATCGGATCGAGGAAGATCCCGGTCTTGTCGATCACGTCGGCGAGGCGTTTGTGGTGCATGTCCGAGACGTCGCGCTGGAACGGCGTGCGCTCGACCGCATCGAGCGGCAGCACGGCGATGAGCAACGGCTGCTTGCCGAGCGGATCGCGGTAGCTGCCCACGACCTCGCCGCCCACGGCCTCGACCCGCTCACGCGGCTCGGCCGCCTCGGCGGGGAGCGACTCGAGCCGCGCGTCCGCGGGCGTCAGCCCGCGCGAATGCGCCACCGCCTTCTTGGCGCGCTTCTTCGCCGGCGCGCGCTTCAGGCCGGATTTTCGCTTTGCGGCGGCTGCCATGCGCTTGCCCCGATGCCGTTCGGCAGACAGTCTACTGTCTACGGTCGAAAGATACCGGAAGTGCCGCTCGGCGATGCGCTATCGCAGAACCCGGACAATGCGCTCCGCCCGCACCGCACGCACGCGGCGCTCGGCGTCGAAAGCGAGGCTCAGCTGGATGTGCGTGTCGCGCCAGAAGTTCACGTCGTGCGGAAACAGGCAGACCAGCGCCCGGCCCCCGCCGCCCTGCAGGCAGTATCTCGCGTAGCTCTGCATGCCGAGGTCCTTGATGAGCTCCGCTTCGGTCAGGCCCGCCGGAAACCGGGTCTGCGCGACATGCTGCAGCGCGTCGCCGGAGAGCTGCGGCGATCGCGCCTTGAGCATCGTTTCCGCCACGCTCAGGCAGGCGCAGACCGCGCTGCTGTAGAGCGAGGCGGCGAGCAGCGCAGCGCCGCCCACCGCGCCGAAGGCGGCGAGGCCTTTCCTGAATCGGCTCACGTGCATCGACAGCCTGCGTCCGGCACGATACGCCAGCGCGTGACGGGAGAGGTCGTCGCCATGCGGCGCAGCTTGGCAGCAAAGGCCGGCTGCAGGCAAGCCGCGTGGCGATTTCACCCGGGCGCCGAACCGCCCTATCATCGGGGCTCCCTTCCCACGAAAGGTCCGCCATGCGCACGCTGCTCGCCTCGATCGCGCTTTCCGCCCTGCTCTGCGGCCCCGTATACGCGCAATCGCCGGACGTCTCGGATAGCGACACGATTGCCTCCGTCCTCACCGCGCAGAAGGGCAAGCGCGTGGTGCTACGGCTGCGCTCGGGTCAGGACGTGACTGGCACGGTGAAGGCGGTCACGCCGAAGCTGGTGCACCTCGCAACGCTCTCGGGGCGCGAGTTCTTCGACGCCGTGATTGCGCTCGAGTCGATCGAGTCGGTTCAGCTGCGGACACGCCAGTGACAGGCTACGCGCTCTATTACTGGCCGATGGTCCAGGGGCGCGGCGAGTTCCTGCGCCTCGCGCTGGAGGATGCCGGCGCCGCCTACCGCGACGTCGCCCGCGGCGCCAACGGCATGGCGCGGCTCGAGCGCTTCATGGGCCGCTACGCTCGCGCGCCCTTCGCGCCGCCCTACCTCGTGCATGGCAAGCGCGTCATCGGCCAGACCACCAATATCCTGCTCTACCTCGGCCCACGGCTCGGCCTGGCGCCGAAGAACGAGGCCGACCAGCTGTGGATCCACCAGCTCAACCTGACGATCGCCGACTGGCTGGTCGAGGCGCACGACGTACACCACCCGATCGGCTCGGGCCTGTACTACGAGGAGCAGAAGCGCGAGGCGAAGCGCCGCGCGGCCGATTTCCTCGCCCACCGCCTGCCGAAGTTTCTCGGCTATTTCGAGGACAGGCTGGCGAAGAACCCGGCGCGCTCGGGCTGGCTCTCGGGCCGGCTCGCGAGCACCGCGGACCTGTCGCTGTTCCAGATGGTCGCAGGGCTGCGCTACGCCTTCCCGCGCGCCATGGCGAAGCGTGAACGCAAGGCGCCGCGCATCGTCGAATTGCAGGACCGCGTCGCCGCGCGGCGCGGCGTCGCCGCCTACCTCGCCTCGCCGCGGCGCATTCCGTTCAACGCCTACGGCATCTTCCGCCACTACCCGGAGCTCGACCGGTGAGGATTCCGCCCGTCACGCTGACGCTGATCGTCGCCAATTGCGCGGTGTACCTGCTGCAGCTCTCAGGCGACGCCGCGATTCGCGACTTGTTTGCGCTGTGGCCACCGCTGCCCTCCGGGCCGGTAACAAGGCCTTCGTTCGAGCTCTGGCAGCTCGTGACGTACGGGTTCATGCACGACACGCGCACGATCGCGCATCTGTTTTTCAACATGTTCGCGCTCTACATGTTTGGCTCGGACATCGAGCGCCTGTTTGGCGGCCGGTTCTACATCCAGTATTTCCTTGCCAGTATCGTGTCTGCCGCGCTTTGCCACCTGGTCTACACGGGCTGGGTCGGTGGACCCGCCGTTCCCATGGTCGGTGCCTCGGGCGGCGTCTACGGCATCCTTCTCGCCTACGGCATGTTTTTCCCGAATCGCAAGGTCATCCTTTTGATTTTTCCTTATCCGATGCCCGCGCGCGTATTCGTCGCGCTGTTTGCGGTCCTGGAACTGTGGTTCGGCGTCACCGGAACCGCTTCGGGCATCGCGCATTTCGCGCACCTCGGTGGCATGCTGGGCGGCTTCCTCATGATCCAGTACCGCCGCGGGCGCTTTCCCTTTGCGCGGCGGCGCTGAGCCTGCACCGCCCGCGTGACTGCCCCCGACTGGCTCTGGATCCCGATCACGCTGTGGGCCGCGTTCGCGCAGACGCTGCGCAACGCCGCGCAGCGCCATCTGACGCGCGACCTCGGCACGCTCGGCGCGACCCTGGTGCGCTTTCTTTACGGCCTGCCGTTCGCCGCGCTGTGGCTCTGGCTGGTGGCGCGCTTCGGCAACTATGCGCTGCCCACCGCGAGCCTGAGTTTCGCGTTCTGGGTGACGCTCGGCGCGGTCAGCCAGATCGCAGCCACGGCGTTCCTGCTGGCCACCATGCAGGAGCGCAACTTCGCGCTCGGCGTGGCCTACTCCAAGACCGAGATCATCCAGGTGGCGGTCTTCGGCCTCGCCTTCCTGGGCGACCCGGTCACTCTGGCAACCGCCTTGGCCGTGCTGCTCGGCACGTTCGGCGTGCTGCTGCTTGCGCCCGCCGACAAGTCGCGGCCGCTCGCCTCGCTCGCCGCGGGCTGGACCTCGCGTGCAGGCCTGCTCGGGCTCGCCTCGGGCGCGGGCTTCGCGCTGTCGGCCATCGGTTACCGCGGCGCGGCGCTGACGCTCGGCGAGGCCCCGTTCCTCATGGCGGCGGCGAGCACGCTGCTCGTCGCACAGGCGATCCAGACGCTGCTGCTCGGCGGCTGGCTCCTGTGGCGCAGCCGCGAGGTGGTGCTGCGCGTGTTTCGCGCCTGGCGCACGTCGCTGTTCGCCGGCTTCATGGGTGCGGCCGCCTCGGCGGGCTGGTTCACCGCCTTCACGCTCGAGACGGCCGCGCACGTGCGCACCCTCGGCCTGGTCGAGCTGGTCTTCAGCATGGCCGTGGCGCGGCGCTTCTTTCGCGAGAAGCTCACGCCGCTCGAGCTGGGCGGCGTCGGACTGCTCGCCGCCGGGATCGTGCTGGTCACGCTCGGCTAAGTCCGTCGCGCGAAAAGCTGGCTCACAGGTCAAACCAATGCTCTCTTTCGAAACTTCGCTCTCCATCTTCTGGACGGAAAGCGCCACTTACATCGCCGTTTACGCGGCGTACGCGCTGCTGGCATGCATCGTCATCAGCGCAGTCGAGTTTCGCAACCAGACATCGAACGTCTCCTACACCAGGTTCCTGCTCAAGGCCGTCGCGCTGACGGGTGCGACCAGCGTCATCTTTACCCTGTGGCTGTATGTCGTGGGTTGGCAGTCGAGCCTGCTCGGCGGCGAGATCATCACCGTCCTGGTGACCGGCGCTCTCTGGTACGCGACGCTCTACGTCCTAAATGGGTGGCTGCTCGGCGCGTTCGCCGCGTCGCTTAAGAGTCCGCGTTTCTATGCGCACCTCGCCGCCGTCGTGCTGCTCCTGCCGTGCTTCCTGGCATTTGCGTACGTGGTCGCGCTGGGGTCGAGCTGGACGATTTAGCGCGTGCTGCGACGCCGAAACGCCCGTTGGCGCGAAAAGCCAACATTGGCCCACCAAACGATCTAGAGTATGTGCGCGTCGGGGCGGGCGCCCGCGCACGGAAACGGAGGCAGGTCATGAACGACTGGCGGCTCAAAGGGCAGTACTTCAAGAACTGCAACTGCATCGCGCATTGCCCCTGCGACACGGTCGGCGTGCCCGCACCGCAGCCGTTCTGCGAGGGCTTGAACGGCATGCACATCGATCAAGGCCACTTCGGGGACGAGCGGCTCGACGGCCTCGATTTCGCCTTTACCTATCACTTCCCCGGCGCACTGCACGAAGGCAACGGCACCGCGCAGCCATTCATCACCGATCGAGCGAGCCCTGCCCAGCGCGACGCGATCCTTGCGATCCTGTCCGGCAAACACGGCGGGCCGATGTTCGAGATCTTCGCCTCGCTCATCAGCACCGGCCTCGAGCCGCAGTTCGTGCCGATCGAATGGTCGTTCGACAAGGCGCGCCGCCATGCGAGACTTGTCGTCAGGGGCCACGGCGAGGCGATTGCGGTGCCGCTCGTCGTGCCGGCCACCGGCGCCGAACAGCGCGTCATCGTCCAGATGCCCGAAGGCTTCGAGTATCACGAGATCGACATCGCGCGGACCGCCGTGCTGCGCGGCACGGGTGCGATCCGCTTCGAGCACAAGGGCAGCAATAGCAACCTCGCGCTGGTCGACCACAGCCCAAGCGGTCTGGCCTGAGCCCCCGAGCGCCGGATTCAGCCGGCGAGCGGCCGGTAGCGGATGCGGTGCGGACTGTCGGCATCCTCGCCCATGCGCGTGCGGTAGTCGGCGACGTAGTCGGCGAAGTTGCCCTCGTACCAGGAAACGCGTGAGTCGCCCTCGAAGGCGAGGATGTGCGTCGCGACGCGATCGAGAAACCAGCGGTCGTGCGAAATCACCACTGCGCAGCCGGGAAAATCGAGCAGCGCTTCCTCCAGCGCACGCAGCGTTTCGACGTCGAGGTCGTTGGTCGGCTCGTCGAGCAGCAGCACGTTGCCGCCCGCGCGCAGCACCTTGGCGAGGTGCACGCGGTTGCGCTCGCCGCCCGAAAGGTCGCCGACGCGCTTTTGCTGATCGGCACCGCGAAAGTTGAAGCGCGCGACGTAGGTCCGGCTCGGCGTCGAGTACTCGCCCACCCGGATCAGGTCCTGCCCGTCCGAGATCTCCTCCCACACGCTCTTGTCCGGATCGAGCGCCTGGCGGCTCTGGTCGACGTAGGCGAGCTTCGCGGTCTCGCCGATGCGCAGCGCGCCGGCGTCCGCCGCCTCCTGGCCGACCAGCATGCGAAACAGCGTCGTCTTGCCCGCGCCGTTCGGGCCGACGATGCCGACGATGCCGCCGCGCGGCAGGCGGAACGACAGGTCGTCGAACAGCAGCCGCTCGCCGAACGCCTTTTTCAGGCCCTCGGCCTCGATGACCAGGTTGCCGAGGTGCGGCCCGGGCGGTATGTAGATCTCGTTGGTCTCGTTGCGTGCCTGGAACTCCTGCGACTCGAGCTCCTCGAACCGAGCCAGGCGCGCCTTCGATTTCGCCTGGCGCGCCTTGGGATTGGCGCGCACCCATTCCAGCTCGGCCTTCATGGTCTTGATGCGCGCGGCTTCCTGCTTGGCCTCGACCTCGAGGCGCTGCTCCTTCTGCTCGAGCCAGGACGAGTAGTTGCCTTCCCAGGGAATGCCGTAGCCGCGGTCGAGCTCGAGGATCCAGCCGGCGACGTTGTCGAGAAAATAGCGATCGTGGGTGACGGCGATCACCGTGCCCTCGAAGCGCTCGAGGAACTGCTCCAGCCAGCGCACCGACAGCGCGTCGAGGTGGTTGGTCGGCTCGTCGAGCAGCAGCAGGTCGGGTTCCGACAGCAGCAGGCGGCACAGCGCAACGCGGCGTCGCTCGCCGCCCGAAAGCTTGCTCACGTCCATGTCCCAGGGCGGCAGGCGCAGCGCATCGGCGGCGATCTCGAGGCGGTGCTCGATGTCGCTCGAGCCGAGCGCCGCTTCGAGCCGCGCCTGCTCCTCGGCGAGCGCGTCGAAGTCGGCGTCGGGCTCGGCGTAGGCGGCGTAGATCTCCTCCAGCCGCGCCTTGGCGGACAGCAAGTCGCCCAGGCCGCCCTCGACGTTGCCGCGCACGTCCTTGGTCTCGTCGAGCTCGGGCTCCTGCGGCAGGAAGCCGATTTTGAGCTTCGGATCGGAGACGAACTCGCCGTCGTAATCCTTGTCGACGCCCGCCATGATGCGCAGCAGCGTGGACTTGCCCGAGCCGTTCAGGCCGAGCACGCCGATCTTCGCGCCATGAAGGAAATTCAGCGAAATGTTGCGCAGGATCGTGCGCTTCGGCGGGACCACCTTGGAGACCCGCCGCATGGTGTAGGCAAACTGCGCCATCAGCGTCCTCCGCCCCCGCCTGCCGCCGGCGGACCCGCCGGCAGATCGGCGCACAGCCCCTTGAGCACCATGTCGGTGTAGCTGACGATGCCGACGACCTTGCCGTTCTCGATCACCGGCGCGCGCGCCAGGCCGAACTTGTCGAACAGCCGCGCGCAGTAGCGGATGTCGAGGTTCGGCTCGACCGAGATCACCGGCTTGGCCATGATTTCGTAGACGTTCACGCGCTCGGGCGCCCGGTCCTTGGCGAGCACCTCGCGGGCGATGTCCGAGAGCAGCACGATGCCGTACTCGTCGTCTGCGTCGCGCTTGTTGACGATCAGCGTGCTGGTGTCGACGAATTTCATCATGCGCAGCGCTTCCGCGACCGTGGTCAGTCCGTCGACCATGTCGACGCCGACCTTCATCACGTCGCGTACGCGAATGACTTTGCGTTCCCCGCTCATAGCTCCTCCTCGACCTGTTTCGACAGCGAGCGCATCTGGTGGCGCACGCCGACCGCATCCTCGACGTCGATCTGGAAGGCGATGCCGGTGCCGGGCGAGCTGTCGAAGCCGCCCACCTCGGCGATGCGCTCCAGAATCCGCCGGCTGCGGTGCTCCTCGACCAGCAGCAGCAGCACGTCGCGCCGTGCCTCCAGGTTCAGGCCGAGAAAGGTCTTCTGCGGCTGGATGCCCTCGCCGCGCGCCTGGTTGAGCACCGTCGCGCCGGTCGCCCCGGCCTCGCGCGCCGCGTCGAGCACCGCATCCGACTTGTCGTCCTCGACCATCACGATGATCAGCTTGAAATGCATCTGCGCGCCTCCTTCATCATGCCCTCAAAATGGTTGATCCTGCAGCGCACGCGTCTGGCGCCGCCGCGCCGCACGCCGTGCGCGCCAGTCCCCGATCTGCGCGTAACCCATCACGCTCATGATCGGAAACAGGCTCGCGAAGGCGATCAGCCCGAAGCCGTCGAGCAGGGGGCTCCTGCCCGGCACCGTGCTCGCCAGCCCCAGCCCGAGCGCCGCGACCAGCGGCACGGTCACCGTCGAGGTGGTCACGCCCCCCGAATCGTACGCGAGCGGGATGATCGTGCGCGGCGCAAAGTACGTCTGTACCACCACCACCACGTAGCCGGCGACGATGTACCAGTGCAGCGGCGTGCCGGTGACGATGCGGAAGCTGCCGAGCGCGATGCCCAGCGCAACGCCGATCGCCACTGCGGTGCGCAGGCCCCAGACGGTGATCGTGCCGCCAGAGACCTCGGACGCCTTGATCGACACCGCGATCAGCGCCGGTTCGGCGACCGTGGTGGCGAAGCCGATCGCCGCAGCGAAGGCGTAGACCCAGCCGTAGTCGCGCCAGCTCGCAGCCGCCGTGCCGATGAACGCCGGATCGGTCAGGCTCTTCGCCATCAGCCGGCCGAGCGGAAAGAGCGCCTTTTCCAGCCCGGCGAGAAACAGCGCCAGACCCACCAGCACGTAACCGAAGCCAAGCAGCGTGCGCTTGAGGTGCGGCAGCGGTCGGCGCAGCACGAACAGCTGGAAGAACAGCAGGATCGCGACGATCGGCGCCACGTCGAACAGGGTATTGACGACGGCCAGGACGAGTTGCTCGAGCATGCTCAGCCGATCATCCGATCACCATGCCGTACCCCATGACGAAAATCATCGGCGTGAGCGAGGCGAAGGCGATCAGGCCGAAGCCGTCGAGCAGCGGGTTGCGCCCGCGGATGCTCTGCGCGAGGCCGACGCCGAGCGCGGTCACCAGCGGCACCGTGACCGTCGAGGTGGTCACCCCGCCGGAGTCGTAGGCGATGCCGATGATCTCCGGCGGCGCGATCTCGGTCATGATCACCACCAGCACGTAGCCGGCCATGATGAACCCGTGCAGCGGCCAGCCCTTGAGGATGCGCACCACGCCGAGCACCACTGCCGCGCCGACCGACAGCGCCACCGTCAGGCGCAGGCCGTAGGCGTAATTCGCACGCGCACCTTCGGTGACCGCAATCGCGCCGTCCTGCGCGGCCACGGTCGCCGCCTCTTCTGCGATCGCGATCAGCGCCGGCTCGGCAATCGTCGTGCCGAAGCCGAGCGCGAAGGCAAACAGCAGCAGCCAGGCGACGCTGCCTTTCCGGGCGAAGCCATAGGCCATCGTCTCGCCGATCGGGAACAGGCCCATCTCGAGGCCGCGCACGAACAGCGTCAGCCCGGCGACCACCAGCGCCGCGCCGGCGAGCATGCCGCCAAGGTCGGGCAACGGCGCGCGCACGACGGCGAGCTGGAAGAACGCGACCACGAGCACGATCGGCGCCAGGTCACGCAGGCTGTCGCGCAGGCTTCGCAGCAGGTCATGCAGAAGCTGTCTCATCTCCGCAGGCATTGTAAGTGGCGGCGCAGGACGTTCGCCCCGCGACTTGAGCGAAACCAACGCCGCGATTAGTCTTCGAGCACGTTTCGCACAGCGATCAAGAAAGGATTGAAATCATGTTCGATCTGAAGGGAAGAGTCGCGATCGTCACCGGCGGCAACGGCGGCATCGGCCTGGGCATGGCCAAGGGCCTCGCCGTCGCCGGCGCGACGGTGGTCATCGCCGGGCGTAACCAGGAGAAGTCTGCGACCGCGGTCGAGCAGATCGCGGCGCTCAAGATGGGCGAGGCACGCCCCTTCGCCGTCGACGTCACCGACGAGGCCTCGGTCAGGGCGCTGGTCGCGAAAACGGTCGAAGCCTGCGGCCGGCTCGACATCCTCGTGAACAACGCCGGCATCAACATTCGCAAGCCGCCCGATCAGCTGACGCTCGCCGAGTGGCGCGAGGTGCTCGAGACCAATCTGACCAGCGCCTATCTCTGCTCGCATGCGGCCTATCCCGCCATGAAGCAGGCCGGCGGCGGCAAGATCATCAACATCGGCTCGATGATGTCGATCTTCGGCGCCAGCTTCACGCCGGCCTACGCCGCCTCGAAGGGCGGCATCGTGCAGTTCACCAAGGCCTGTGCCTGCGCCTGGGCCAAGGACCACATCCAGGTCAACGCGGTGCTGCCGGGCTGGATCGACACCGAATTGACCGTCAAGGCGCGTGAACAGGTGCCGGGACTGCACGAAAACGTGCTCAAGCGCACGCCCGCTGGACGCTGGGGCAAGCCGGACGACTTCCGCGGCATCACGGTGTTTCTGGCGAGCGCGGCGTCGGATTTCGTGACCGGGACGGCAATTCCAGTCGACGGGGGGTATTCGGTTCAGGGTTGAGCGCGCCTACCAGCGCAGCGTCACTCCCGCGAGCAGTCCGCGATCGAGCGCCGGCCCGCTCGCCCCGTGCCGGTAGCCGATATCGAGATCGAGGTTCTTCTTCGGCGTCCAGATCGCGCCGACGATGACGTAGTCGAGCGGCGTGCTGTAACCGGGCACCGGGTTGGTGTCGCGGCTGAGGTCGGCGACCAGCTTGAGCGACTCGGCGACCTGCCAGGTCGAGGCGACCGAGAAGTGCCACAGAGACGTCCTCAGGTCGACGACGTTGTCGTAGTAGCGGTAGCCGATGTGCGAGTGAAACGCAATCGGGCCGGACTCGTAGGAACCGATCAGCAGCGCCCCCCAGGTGACGCGGCCGGCGCCGAGAAACTTCTTTTCGTCGCCCGTCGGCAGGGTGATGCCCGGCTTCAGGCCGAGGCTCAGCCCGCCACGCTCCAAGAAGCGCCACTTCAGGTCGAGCGAGACGTCGCCCACGCCGCTCAACAGCGTGCGCCGCGCGTCCTCGTTTTCCCTGACGCGCAGGTACGGCAGACCGAGCTGCAGGTCCGCCGGGTCGGCGACGCCGTAGCTGAGCACCGCGCCGGCCTGCACGCCGCGGATCTGTACGCCCGCGAGCCGGTCACGGAAGGCGTCGAGCGTCAGCTCGAGCTGCGCGTTGCCCCGCCCCTGCGTACCGGTGTCCTCGGTGAGCAGCGGATGCGCGGCGCGCGCGCCGGCGCAGAATGCGGCGGCCGCAAGCAGGACGCCAAAGCGCAGACCGCGCGACATGTGCGCCTCAATCCATGTTCAGCACGGGGCTGTACGCGCGCTTCGGCAGCGGCAGCGTGACGAAGGCATGCTCATTCTGCTGGTGGCAGGTCATGCAGGCCTGGCGCATCTTCTCGAAGCCGGCCTCGAAGCGTGGCAGGTCGCGCGCCTTGAGCACCGGCTCGAGCGCGGCAAAGCCCGTCTTGAGAAACACCTCGGCGGTTTTTGCGCGCTTGGGTCGCGTGATCATCAGCGTCTTCAGCAGCGCCTCCATCTCCTCGGCCTGATACTGCGCGAATTCCCATTTGCCCTGCTTCGCCGCCCAGTACAGGTTCTGGTAGCGAAAGCCCATCTCGATCATCAGATTCGCCGCCCCCGGCATCACCTGCACCAGGTTGTCGACCTTCTTGTCCATCGGCGCGCTCTTGCGCCAATCGTCGTTCGCCGACGCCGCCGCGCCGACGAGCAATGCGCAGACGCCCAGCAGCACTGAAAAACGTCGCATCGGATTCTCCTCAAAAAGGCGAAGATTCTAAATCGCGGCGCGGGGTCAGTCCGCCGGCTCGAGTCTCAGCAGTGCGCCGTTCGATGCATCGGTGAGCAGGTAGAGCGCGCCGTCGGGCCCGCTGCGCACGTCGCGGATGCGGCCGAGCACGCCCTTCAGCAGGCGCTCCTCGCGCACCACCTTCTCGCCGTCGAGCCTGAGGCGCACCAGCATCTGGTCTTTCAGGGCGCCGACGAACAGGTCGCCGCGCCAGCGCGGAAACCTGTCGCCGGTGTAGAACGCCATGCCCGAAGGCGCGATCGACGGCACCCAGTAGTAGAGCGGCTGCGCCATGCCGGGCTTCTCGGTGCCCTCGCCGATCTTCGTCCCGGTGCCGTAGTTCACCCCATAGGTGATGACCGGCCAGCCGTAGTTGACGCCGGCGCGGATGACGTTCACTTCGTCGCCGCCCTGCGGCCCGTGCTCGTGGGTCCAGAGCACACCGGTCGCCGGGTGCAGCGCGGCGCCCTGCAGGTTGCGGTTGCCGATGGTGTACTTCTCCGGCTTCCAGCCGGGCTTGCCGACGAAGGGGTTGTCCCGCGGCACCCGCCCGTCGTCGTGCAACCGGATCACGGAGCCGGCATGGTCGTCGGGCTTCTGCGCACGCGGCATCTCGCCGCGGTCGCCGAGCGTGAGGTAAAGGTAGCCTGCGCGGTCGAACACGACACGACCGCCGAAATGCCGCCCCGTGTTGCCCTTTGGGCTCTGGCGGAACAGCACTTCGACGTCCTCCAGGGCCGTGCCGGTGAAGCGCCCGCGGGCGAGCTCGGTGCCGACGCCATCAGCGCCGCGCGCGGCGTAGGCGACGTAAATCAGACGGTTTTCCGCAAACCGCGGATGCAGCGTGACGTCGAACAGCCCACCCTGGCCATAGGCCTCGACCTTGGGCAGTCCGGCGACCGGCTGTGGCTGCAGCGTGCCATCGCGCACGATGCGCAGCCTCCCGGGCCGCTCGCTGACGAGCATGCCGCCATCAAGCAGAAAGGCGAGGCTCCAGGGATGCTCGAGGCCGTCGACCAGGCGCACGACGCGAAACGCGTGCTCGTCGCTGCGGAAGGTTTGCGCGGCCGCAGCACCCGCCGCGACCAGCGCGGCCAGGCCGAGCGCGGCCGCGGCCGCAGGTGCGCTCACGCTGGCCGATGCTCGCCGAGGGCGCGCGCCACCCGGTCGAGGAAGTCGAGCTCCATCAGCGGCTTGATGATGTAATCGTTCGCCCCCAGCTCGCGCCCGTGCGCCACGTCGCGCTCGCGCGAGAAGCTGGTCATCATCACCACCGGCAGCGCGCGCGTGCGTTGTTCCGCCCGCAGCTTCTCCAGCACGGCGAAGCCGGTGACGTGCGGAATCATGACGTCGAGCAGCACCAGGTCGGGCAGCGGGTCCTTGGCGAGCAGCTCGAGCGCGTCGCGCCCGTCGCCGGTCGAGCGCACCGCGTAGCCGTCGCGCTCCAGCCAGTGCGTCGCCAGCTCGACGAGATCGGTATCGTCCTCGACCAGCAGGATCGTTTTCTTGTGCTTGAGGTCGGCCACCGCTCAGCTCCGCGCCTTCTCCAAGTAGCTGCGCGCGCTCGCCGCAAGCAGCCTTGGCACGTGAGTGTAAATGTACCGCACCCCCTTCGCGAACGCGTCGCCCAGCTGCTCGGCCGTCGCCGGCATGCCCGGAATGCGGCCCGCCGCGCGGATGCGCGCCAGGCAGTCGTCGATCGCCGCCGCCACCTCGGGCGCCTTGGGGTTGCCGGGATGGCCCATCGACTGCGAAAGATCCGAGGGACCGACGAAAAACACGTCGATGTCCTCGACCGCAAGGATCTCGTCCAGGTGCTCGAGCGCTTCTCGGTCCTCGATCTGCGCCGCGATCAGCGTGTGTTCGTTCGCCGAGCGCACGTGGTCGGCCATCGAGCCGTGCGCGTCGTACACCGCGGCGCGCGTGCCGGCGGCGAGGCTGCGCTCGCCGAGCGGGTGGTACTTGACCGCCGCCACCGCGGCGCGCGCCTCGCGCGCGTTTCGCACATGTGGCACCTGCACCCCGGCGACGCCGCGATCGAGCACCTGCAGGATATGTGCCGGGCTGTTGCTCACCGGACGCGCGATCGCCGTGAGGCCGGCGGCCTCGGCCGCCATCGTCATCAGCTCGACGCTTTCCAGCGTCAGCGTGCCGTGCTCGCAGTCGAGCAGCACCCAGTCGAAGCCGAAGGCGCCGAGCATCTCGACCAGCTGCGGCGAGGGAATCATCAGCGATACGCCGAAAGCGGGCTCGCCGGCATGCAGCTTTTCCTTCATGCGATTGAGTTTCACCTGCGTCACTGCTCCTTGGCGCCGAGGCGCTCATCGAAAAACTCGACCACCGGCGCCATCGAGGACGGCCGCTCGCTGAACACGCCGCTCATGCCGAGTTCGATCGAGCGCCGAAAGACGCGCTCGGTCGCCGCGGTCATCGCCGGTTCCACGCCCAGCTCGCGCAGCACCTTTTCCACCTGCACCACTTCGTGCCAGCGGCGCTCGTGCGCCACCGCGTGGCTGCACACCCAGTTCGTGGCGGCCTTGCCGAAGCGCTCGCGACCGAGCAGCTCGACGACCTCGTCCCAGAGCTCGGCGCGCATGCCGGCGCGCTCGCCGGCAACGAGGAACTCGATGAGCAGCGCCTCCAGGCCCTTGGAGAACACGCTGCGCAGCATCTTGTAGGTCGATGCCCGGCCGATCTCGTCGCTGTAATGGCGCACGTTCAGACCGTATTCCGCAGCGAGCGCCTGCGCCGCGTCGGCGCCGGCCGCGCCGCCCAGCAGCAGCTCGGTGCGCGCGCCGCTGACCCCGATTGCGCCAAGCAACGCCCCCTCGACAAACGTTGCACCGCTCGCCTCGACGAGGGCGGCGATCTCGCGCTTCACCGCCGGCTCGGTCGCATTCAGGTCGACCCAGGTCTGCCCGCTCGACAGCAGCGCACTCGCGCTGCGCGCCGCCTCGCGCGCCACGTCGGTGGTCACGGTCGAGAACACGTAGCGCGCGCCGCGCAGCGCTTCGCCGGGCGCCGCAAAGACCACCGCCGTGTCCCCTGCCCGCGCCTCGAGACGCGCCCGCCCGTCGACGGACTCGAGCAGCACATCGGTGGCCGCGACCTCCGCGCCGCGCGCGGCAAAGGCTGGCGCAAAGGCCGCCGCAACTTCCCCAAAGCCGACGAATGCGACGCGCATGAGAGACGAATGACGCTCGAAAGAAACCCGGCCGACATCATACCGGGGCTGCACCGGCCGCCAGCGGTCAGTCTGTAGAATGCGCGCCATGCCGCAGAACAAGACCGCCGTTGTCGTCGGCGCCCTCGGCGTCATCGGGCGCTACATCGTCGACCGGCTCGCGAGCCTGCCGGACTGGCAGGTGGTCGGCCTGTCGCGCCGCCAGGGCGAGGATCGCGAGCGGGTGCGCTACCTCTCGGTCGACCTGACCGACCCCAAGCAAGCCGCGGCGAAGCTGCAGGGACTGGGCGAGGCGACGCAGGTCTTTTACTGCGCCTTCCAGGCCAGCGGCACGCAGGCCGCCGACTACGCCAAGGGCACCGCGGTGAACCTCGCCATGCTGGAGAACTCGGTGCGCGCGGTCGACGCCGTGGCGAAGAACCTCGAGCGCGTGGTGCTGATCACCGGCACCAAGTATTACGGCTCGCACCTCGGCCCGTTCAAGACGCCGGCGCGCGAGGACGATCCGCGCCACATGCCGCCCGACTTCTACTTCGACCAGGTCGACTGGCTGACCGATTTTCAGCGCGGCAAGCGATGGTCCTGGACCGAGCTGCGGCCGCAGACGCTGTGCGGCTTCGCGCCCGGCACGCCGATGAGCATCGTGCCGGTGATTGCCGTCTATGCCGCGATCTCCAAGGCCCTCGGCCTGCCGCTGCGCTTTCCCGGCAAGCCCGGCGCCTACCGCGCGATCTACCAGGTCACCGAGTCGACGCACATCGCCCGCGCGGCGCTGTGGGCGGCGCTTGAGGCGCGCTGCGCCAACCAGGCCTACAACATCACCAACGGCGACTATTTCCGCTGGATCAACCTGTGGCCGAAGATCGCCGAGGTGTTCGAGATGCCGACCGCCGAGCCGCAGACGATCTCGCTGGTCGCGCACATGGCCGACAAGGGGCCGCTCTGGGAGCGCCTGGTCAAAGATCACGGCCTGCAGCCCTACCGCTACGACGAGATCGTCGCCTGGCCGTTCGGCGACTACGTCTTCGGTTGCGACTGGGACGTGATGACGAGCACCACCAAGGCGCGCCAGCACGGCTTTCACGACGTCGTCGACAGCGAGGAAATGTTCCTGCGGCTGCTGACGCAGTTCCGTCGCGAGCGCATCGTTCCCTAGCCTGTTCTCGCATTCCCTGAGATTCTCAATCCGGAGGCCGGCATGATCGGAGATCCCCTCGCCCTCACCATCCGCCGCAAGTTCGAGCGGCCGGCGCCGGCACTGCTGCGCGCCTTCCGCGGCGCGCCCACCGGCTTCATCACCGACGCCTACAACGGCAAGGGCTGCCTGCAGCACCGCATCAAGCCGATCGACCCGCGCATGCACTTTCTCGGTGCTGCGGTCACCGCACTCTGTCCGCCGATGGACAACCTTGCGGCGATGGCGATCCTCGACTACGTCAAGAAAGGGGACGTCATCGTCATCGCCACCGGCGGCGACGAGTCCGCGGGGGTGATCGGCGACCTGTGGGCGATGCGCGCAAAGCAGCTCGGCGTCGTGGCGATCGTCTGCGACGGGCTGGTGCGCGACGTGCCGGGCCTGCTCAAGGCCGGCATCCCGGTATTCGCCCGCGGCTGGGCGCCGAACTCGGGCTTCAAGAACGGACCCGGCGAGATCAACCTGGGCGTGAGCTGCGGCGGCGTCACGGTGCGGCCGGGCGACATCGTCGCCGGCGACCGCGACGGCGTGGTGGTGGTGCCGCTCGCCGAGGCGCCTGCGGTGGCGGCGCGGCTCGAGCAGGTCCGCAAGAAGGAGGCCGAGACCCTCGCCATCGTGAAGAGCGGCAAGCCGCGCAAGTTCTGGGACGAGAAAGGCCTGCGAAAGCGCGGCGCGCTGCGCTTCGTCGACTGAAGTGCGGCCGGCGCGCGGCCGCGCCGCTCAGACCACGACCGAAGGCACGCCGTCGCCCAGCACCTGCCGTGTGCGCGCGCACAGCTCGCCGTGCGTCGCCCCTGTGCAGGCGGCCTCGACCACGGCCTCGAACACATTGCCGCCCGCGTCCTCGGCAGCACGCTCGATCCCGTCGAGCGCGCGACCGAGCGCCGCCGTGTCGCGCTGCGCCTTGAACTGCGCAAGGCGCGCGAGGTGACGCTCGATTGCCTGCGAGCGCAGCCGAGGCAGCGGCGGCGGGTCCTGCTCGCCGTCCTCTGGAATCGCGTAGCGGTTCACGCCGACGATACAGCGTGCGCCGCAATCGACCGCGTCCTGAAAGGCGCGCGCCGACTCGCCGATCATACGCTGCACCAGCCCGTCACACGCCGCACGATACATCCCGCCCGCGGCCTCGATGCGCCGCATTACTGATTCGATTTTGTCTTCCATCTCGTTAGTCAGCGTCTCGAGATAGTAGGACCCGCCGAGCGGATCGACGACGTCCGTGAGGCCTGCCTCCTCGCGCAGGATATTCTGCGTCGCGACCGCGATACGCGCGGCGCCCTCCGCCGGCGAGCTGTGCGCCTCGTCGTAGGCGTCGGTGTGCAGCGACTGCAGCCCGCCGAAGATCCCGGCCATCGCCTGCACGGCAACGCGCGCGATGTTGTTCAGCGGCTGCTGACGCGTGAGATCGGCGCCGGAGGTTTGTGCGTGAAAGCGAAATCGCCAGGCACGCGGATCGCGCGCCCCGAAGCGCTGCTGCGCAATGCGCGCCCAGATGCGCCGCCCGGCACGGAACTTCGCGATCTCCTCGAAAAAGGAGATCGACACGTCGAAAAAGAAGCTGAAGCGCGGCAGGCATTCGTCCGGCTGCATCCCCGCCGCGATGCAATCCTCGGCGTACTGGATCGCGGAGCAGAGCGCGAAGGCCATGGCCTCGGCCGGCGTCGCGCCCGCCTGCTGCATGTGCTGGCCGACGACCGAGATCGGATTCCAGCGCGGCGCGACGCGCTGCATGAAGCGGATGTGGTCGACCAGCAATCGGCGCGCGCCGGGCAGCGCGACGCGGAAGAACATGTGGTTCGCAACGTAGAGGGAGAGATAGTCGCTCTGGTTGGTCGTCCCCGAGACCTTCGCCCAGGGTATGCCCTGCCGTCGCGCGAGCGCGAGCACGAACGCGCCGAGCGTGAACGGCGCGTTGTCGCCCAGGTTGAGCGAGGTGCGCGCGAGATCGATGCCGTCGAGGCAGGTTGCGACGTCCTCCAGCGTATTGATCACCACGCCGCAGTGGCCGAGCAGCACCGGATCGACCTGATCGGCGTCGAAGCCGCGCATGAAGCTGTTGCACGGCGAGACCGAAACATGCGTCAGCCCCGCATCGAGCAGCGCGCGCAGCCGGCTGCGGTAATCCTCGGGCAGGCCGAAGCCGACCAGCTGGCGCTGCGCCCAGGTCCGTCCCTGGTACATCCCGGGATAGATGCCGCGCGTCCACGGCGCCTGGCCGGGAAAGCCCAGGTCGTGCATGTACTGCCGGTCGTCCCAGTCGGCCGGCGTGTACAGCGCGCGCAGCGCAATGCCCGAGCGGTTGCGCGGACCCGGCGCCGTCTGCGGACCGAGTGCCTCGGCCCACCGGCGCTCGGCCGCCTCGAACCCCGGCAGCCGCAACTGCTCGGGTGCGGCCTGCCTGTCACGCTTCGTCGCACGATCCATCGGCGCCTCCGTCAGGCCGTCGCGCGCGCGCGCTCGACGATCGCCGCAAGCGCGCGCACGATCTCGTCGCGGCGTGCCCCGGTTCGAAACACGTCCGCGACTCCGGCCGCGCGCAGCATCGGCTCGTCTTCCTTGGGCACGACACCGCCGATCACCACCGGCACGTCGCCCAGCCCCGCCGCGCGCAAGGCCGCCATCAGCTTCGGCACCAGAAGATGGTCGCTGGCCAGGCTGGACAGCCCGATCAGCTCGACGTCCTCGTCGCGCGCCATCGACACGACCGCGTCGACCGACTGCCAGGGACCGGTGTAGAGCACCTCCATTCCCGCATCGCGCAGGTAGCCCGCGACCAGGCGGCTGCCGCGATCATGCGCGTCCAGGCCGATCTTGGTGATCAGCACCTTCGGCGGGCGCCCCCGCGGCGCTTGCGGATGCACGCTCAAGATTCGCTCTCTTCATGCGCACGTTGCGCGGTCGTTGGGTAACCTAATGGATGCGGGCGAAGCCGGCAAGGCCGCAGGTCAGCCCAGGCCGCCCGCCAGCCGCAACGAGAATGTTTCGCAAGGAGCTCCAATGGACTGCCGCAGCCTGATGCGCCGCTCGGCGACGTACTTCGCCGACAAGACCGCCATCGTGCACGGCGAAAGGCGTCTCAGTTTCGCCGCAGCCTGGACGCGCGGGCTGCGCCTTGCCAACGCGCTGCTCGCGCTCGGCCTGCGGCCGGGCGACCGCGTCGGCGTGCTCGAGGACAACAGCGTTGAGGCGGCCGACTTCTTTCTCGCCGCGACCGCGGCGAACCTGGTGCGCGTACCGCTGTATCCGCGCAACTCACGCGAGGCGCATCGCCACATGCTCGCGCACACCGGCTGCCGGGCACTGGTGGTCTCCGGACGCTATGCCGCCGACGTTGCGCCGCTGCGCGGAGAGATCGAGACGCTCGAGCACGTCATCGTGCGCGACGAAGGCTACGAGCGCTGGCTCGCCGGCCATCCCGACAGCGACCCCGCGCCGGCGGTACACGCGGACGACAATCTCATCGTACGGCACACCGGCGGGACCACCGGCCTGCCGAAGGGCGTCGCCTACACGCATCGGGCCTGGCTCGCCGCCGGGCGCGACTGGTTCTACCTCTTCCCGCCGGTGATGCCCGGTGACCGCTGCCTGCACATCGGCCCGATCAGCCACGGCTCGGGTTACTTCTTCGCACCGATCTGGCTGGCCGGCGGCTGCAACGTGCTGCTCGACCGGTTCGAGCCGACGGAGACGCTCGAGGTCATGCGGCGCGAGGACATCGGCTACATGTTCCTGGTGCCGACGATGCTCAGCCTGCTCAACCAGGCGGCGCGCACGCGGCCCGGGGAGTGGCCGCGCCTCAAGTGCATGCAGATCGGCGGCGCGCCGATCACCGATGCCACCGCGCTCGGCGCGCGCGAAATCTTCGGCGAGCGGCTGTGGCAGGGCTACGGTCAGACCGAGGCGGTGCCAATCACCATGATGGGGCCGCAGCAGTGGTTCGCGCAGGTCGAAGGCTCGGAGCCGCTGCGCGCCTGCGGGATGCCGCTGCCCTTCGCCGATCTCGAGATCTGGGAAGAGAACAACCGCCCGCTGCCGACCGGCGAAACCGGGCAGATCGTGGTGCGCTGCGACGGGCAAATGAGCGGCTTCTGGAACGACCCCGAGGCCACGCGCGAGCGCCTGGTCGAGGGCTGGGTGCTGACCGGCGACATCGGCCGCGTCGATGTAAACGGCTACGTCTACATGCTCGATCGCGCCGGCGACATGATCATCTCGGGGGGCTACAACATCTATCCTGCGGAGCTCGAGAACATCCTGGCGTCCCACCCGGCGGTCCTCGAGGCTGCGGTGTTCGGCATTCCGGACGACCGCTGGGGCGAAGCGCCGAGCGCGGTCTGCACCGTCGACGGCAAGACGCCCGTCACCGAGGACGAACTGATCGCGCTCTGCGCCGAGCGGCTCGGCTCCTACAAGAAGCCGCGCTTGGTCGTGCTGCAGACCGAGCCGCTGCCGAAGAGCCCGGTCGGCAAAATCAAGCGCAAAGACCTGCGCGAGCCGCACTGGGCCGGGCGCGACAGGCGCGTGAGCGGCAGCTAGTTGCTCCGCGCCGTCCTCCTCACCGCGCTCGCCCCGATCGTCTGGGGCAGCGTCTACCTCGTCACCACGGAATTCCTCCCGCCCGGGCGGCCGCTGCTTGCCGGTGCGCTGCGCGCGCTGCCCGTCGGACTGCTGATCGTCGCCGCCTACGGGCGGCTGCCGGCGGGCGCGTGGTGGGGGCGCGCCTTCGTCCTCGGCCAGCTGCACATCGGCGTGTTCTTCGCGTTGCTGTTTTTCGCCGCCTACCGCCTGCCCGGCGGCATCGCCGCCACCATCATCGCGATGCAGCCGCTGTTCGTCGCACTGCTCGGCTGGGCGCTGCACGGGCACCGGCCGTCGCTCGTCACCGTCGGCGCGGCGCTGAGCGGCATCGCCGGCGTCGGTCTCATCGTGCTCAGGCCCGAGGCTGCGCTCGACGCCTGGGGCGTCGCCGCGGCCTTCGGCGCCGCGCTGTGCATGGCGGCCGGCACGGTGTACGCGAGTCGCTGGCCGAGCCCGGTGCCGCTGCTGCTCTCGACCGGCTGGCAGCTCGTCGCCGGCGGCCTGCTGCTGATCGTGCTGGCGCTGAGCCTCGAAGGACTGCCGTCGACGTTGAGCGCAGCCAACGTCGGCGGCTTCGTCTATCTCGGCGTGGTCGCCACCGGCCTCGCCTATCTGCTCTGGTTCCGCGGCATCCGGCAGCTCGGTGTCTCGGTATCGTTCCTGGTGCTGCTCAGCCCGACTGCGGCGCTCCTGCTCGGTTACTTCCTGCGCGACGAACGCCTGGGCGTTGTCCAGCTGCTCGGTGTCGCGATCGTGGTCGCGAGCGTCGCCGCCGGGCAATGGGACGGCAGCCGGCGGTCGCGACAGGCGCTTCTCGGCTGAGCCTGCCCGCGCGCCGCGGGACGCAAAAATTTGCAAACTGCACGCCGTTTGCCACCCCGCCGCCGGCCCACTCGCGCGTTGACGCACTTTCGGCTATTGCATCCCGCGATGCAGCCTGTACCGTGCGCAAGTCGGCCGCACCGGTCACCACCCCCACGAGACTACGCAATGGCGAAGTGCATCGTTCTCCGCTCCACGACCCCCTATTCCGAAGAACACGAGCCGCTGCTGCGCAGCGTGCTCGACGAGCAACCCAGCCTGTTTGCCGTGGTCGGTGCGAAGTCGCAGACCTGGGAAGACGCCATGGACTGGCTGTGCGTCCACCTGAGACTGGGCGATGCGCACTCGGATCGCTTCTGCAAGACGACCTCGCACACGCAGGAAACGCTCGAGGAAGTCGTCGCCTTCGCCGAGGAATGGTGCGCCCTTCGCGGGCTGGCGAAGGATATCCGCGTGATGGAGCTCTAGCCCGTCCCTGCGTCGTCCGGCTGCGCCGCGTCGTCCCAGCACACGCGATGCAGCGTGTGGGGCTCGCGCAGCCCCTTCAGCCAGCGCCTGCCGTGCACGGCGAGGCGCAGCGTGCGTCCCGCAACCAGCGAGCGGGTGACCTCGGAGACGAGTATCTCGCCGCCTTTCGCCGCCTCGGCAACGCGCGCCGCGACGAACACCGTACGGCCGAAATAGCCCTCGCCTTCGCACAGCACCTCGCCGGTATTCAGGCCGATCCGCACCCGCAGCGCGTTCCGCGGGTCCGCGCGCGCCGCCTGTGCCAGCGCGCGCTGCAAGGCGACCGCGCATTGCACCGCGCCGACGGCGCTGGAAAAGGCAAGCATGAATGCGTCGCCCGGATGCTCGACGACGCAGCCGCGGTGTGCGGCGACGACGTCGCGGACGAGCGCATCATGCTTGCGAAAGAGCGCGCGTGCATCGATGTCGCCGCGCTGCTCGACGAGCCGCGTGGAGTCCTCGATGTCGGTGAACGCAATGGTGACGGTGCCGCGCGGCCGTGCGTCGCTTGCGGTCTGACGCGCAAGCTGATGCATCACGTTCGGGCAGAACGCCGGCTCACAGCGGCTGACGGCGCGAATCGCGTCGGCGAGCGTATCGGGCAGGACGTCCTTGGTGAGGTAGCCCTCGACGCCCGCCTCCATGACGTCGTACACGCGCGTCTCGTCCGAATAGCCTGAGAGCACGAGGACCTTGGCGCCGGGCAGCTGCTGGTGCAGGGCGCGCGTCGTCTCCACGCCGTCGAGCGCCGGCATCTCGAGATCCATCAGCACGACGTCGGGCCGCGTGGCGATCGCGCGTGCGAGCGCTTCGGCGCCGTCGGCCGCCTCGCCGACCACTTCGATGCCCCCGCAGGCGGTGAGAAAGCTCTTCAGGCCGCCCCGTACCACCGGGTGGTCGTCTGCGATGAGAACACGGATATCTGACATGGCGTGGCCAGAATAGTCCCCGGCCCCGAGCGGTGCCATCCGCCAAAAGTCGTAGACGAATGGGGGATACGCAGCGCCCTGCGCCCGGGCGTATGCTTGACCCGCACATCGAACCCGGAGCCGCACCTCGTGAAGATCCTGCTCGTCGACGATCACGCCCTGTTCAGGGAAGGTCTCAAGCACCTGCTGAAGAGCCTCGACGCCGAGCTCGAGCTCGACGAGGCCGAGGACTGCGAGCGCGGGCTCGAGCTGAGCGCGCGCAACAGCTACGATCTCGTGCTGCTCGACCTCAAGATACCGGGCGTGCAGGGGCTCGACGCCCTCGACGCACTGCGGCGCACGAGCCCGGAGGCTCCGGTGGTGGTGGTGTCCGGCGAGGATGACCCGCGCGTCATCCGCGCCGCCATCGAGCGCGGCGCGATGGGCTTCGTGCCGAAGGCCTCGACGCCGGAGATCATGATCCAGGCGCTGCGCCTGGTGCTCGCCAACGGCGTCTACCTGCCGCCGGGGGTCGTCGATCTCGCGATCCCGAACGGTGCGCCGCTGCCCGAGCTGCTGCGCGGCGCCCAGGGCGACGTGCAGCTGCCGGGGCTCACGCCGCGCCAGATGGACGTCCTGCGCTGCGTCATCCAGGGCAAGGCGAACAAGGTGATCGCGCGCGAGCTGGACATTTCGGAGGCAACCGTCAAGGCGCACCTCTCCTCGGTACTGCGCACGCTGGGCGTCAACAATCGCACGGAGGCCGTCTATGCCGCCGCAAAACTCGGCTTACAGCTTGTCTGAGCACGCGACGCCGCCGAGCGCCGCACGCAACGCAGGCGACACACGCGACGCACGCGGTGCGCGCGACGCCAAGACCTGGCCGTCGGCGCCCACGGACGATGCCGAGCGCGCCGCGCACCTGAAGCGGCAGCAGCTCGAGCTGCTCGCGCTGCAGGCGACGCGTTCGCCGTTCGCCATTTTCATCGCGGTCGGCTTCGTGACCTACATCGTCTGGGGGCAGGTGCCGCTGCCGCTGGTGGCCCTGTGGGCCGCAGCGCTTGCCGCGGTGCTGTTTACGCGCATGGCGTATGCGCTGCGGCTGCTGAGCGTGGAGCCGGCCGACGCTCGGCCCGCGCTGTCGCGCATGACGGGGTTCGCGTTCGCCAACGGCGCGGTCACGGGCGCCTCGATGCCGCTGTTTTTCCACGCCCTGTCTTTCGAGGGACAGGCACTGCTGACCATGGTTCTCGTCTGCTGGTCGGCCGGCGGCGTTTCCACCGCCGCTGCCCACGCGCGCGCCTTCTACGCCTTCGTCGGGCCGACGCTGGTGCCGGCCGCCGCGGTCTGGGCGATGACCGGCAGCCTGCAGAACATTATCCTCGGCGTCCTGATCCTGATGTTCGGCCTGATCCAGATCTTCTTCGTGCGCGACAACGAGCGCGTCGTACGCGAGTCGTTCTCGATCCGTTACGACAACGCGCGCCTGATGAAGGCGCTGGAGGCCGAGCGCCAGGAAGCGGCGCTTGCCCGCGACCGCGCGGAGGATGCCAATCGGGCGAAATCGCGCTTTCTCGCCGCCGCGAGCCACGATCTGCGCCAGCCGCTGCACGCGCTGTCGCTCTACAGCGCGGTGCTCAAGCTGCGCGCGACCGATCCGAACACGGGCGAGATTGCCGAGCAGATCAGCAAGGCGAGCAGCGCGCTCACCGCGCTGGTCGATTCGCTGCTCGACATCTCCAAGCTCGATGCCGGTGCCATCCACCCCGAGCTGCGGCCCTTCGATCTGCGCAAGTTTGTCGAGCGCATCGGCGCCGACTTCCGGCCGCTCGCCGAGCAAAAAGGACTCGCGTTCAGCGTCGAGACGAGCGACGCGGAGGTGCTCAGCGATCCGGTGCTGCTCGAGCGCGTGCTGCGCAACCTGCTCGACAATGCGGTGAAGTACACGCGCGACGGCAGCGTGCGGCTCGTGGCGGCGGTGCACGCCGATCACGTCCGCCTCGCGGTGCAGGACAGCGGCATCGGCATCGCCCCGCAGGAACGTGAGCGCGTGTTCGAGGAGTTCTACCAGATCGGCAACCCCGAGCGCGACCGCACGCGCGGGCTCGGCCTCGGCCTCGCCATCGTGCGACGCCTCGCGCAGCTGCTCAAGCTCGACGTCGCGGTGGAGTCCGCGCCCGGCCACGGCACCAGCTTCAGCCTGACGCTGCCGCGCGTGCGCGCGAGCCGCCCCGCCCCGCCGGTGCCGGTGCAGACCGCTGCCGACACGCCGACCGGGCTCGAAGGCAGCCGGGTGCTGGTGATCGACGACGAACCGGCGGTGCGCTCGGGCATGCAGACGCTGCTCGAAACCTGGGGCTGCCAGGTGACGGCCTGCGCCAGCCTCGAAGAGGCCGAACGCGCGCTCGACGCGCAGGCCGGCGCCGCCGACCTGATCCTCGCCGACCTGCGCCTGCGCAACGAGGAGAACGGCATCGAGAGCGTGCGCCGGCTGCGCGCACGGCTCGGCGCAGTGCCCGCGCTCCTGATCAGCGGCGACACCGCGCCGGAGCGCCTGCGCGAGGCCGAGGCGAGCGGGCTGCCGCTGCTGCACAAACCGGTTCCCGCCGAGACGCTGCGCACGCATCTGCTCGCCCTGCTCGCACGCTGACCGGCCGGCGTAAAACCCGCTACAGTCGCGGCCATGCGCCATCGTCCGGACTGGCTATCGCAGGGCGTCGAGGTCCTCGTCGAGGCGCTGACGCGAAACAGCGGCGACGCCCGCTATGACGTGGTCATCGTCGGCAGCGGCTACGGCGGCGCCGTCGCGGCGGCGCGCTTCGCGGCGATGCAGGATGCGGCGGGCCGCCCGCTGCGCGTTTGCGTGCTCGAGCGCGGCCGCGAATACGTTCCGGGCACCTTCCCGAACCATTTCGCCGACTTGCCCGGGCATGTGCGTCTGACGCGACCCGACGAGACGGGCGCCCAGCGCCAGCGCGACGGCCTGTTCGACTTCCGCGTCGGTGACGACGTCAGTGCGCTGGTCGGCAACGGCCTCGGCGGCGGCTCGCTGATCAATGCCGGCGTCGCCGAGCGGCCGCACGACGACGTCTTCGCAGACGAGGCCTGGCCCTCGGCGCTGCGCGCGGACCGCGAAGGGCTGCAGCGCGGCTACGAGCAGGCCGAACGCATGCTCGGCGTACGTCCGGCCGAGACGGCGGGCATCGCGAAGTACGAGGCGCTGCGCGGATTCGCGTCGACGCTCGGGCTCGATGCCCGACCGGTGCAGGTCGCGGCCACGGTGCGCGACCGGCGCAGCTGGCTCGGCGTCGAGCAGCACGGCTGCATCGGCTGTGGCGGCTGCGTCACCGGTTGCAATTTCTGGGCGAAGAACACGCTGCCGATGAACTACCTCGCCTACGCGCAACGCGCCGGTGCGCAGCTGTTCACGGGCGCGACCGTGAGCCGGGTCATGCGCAGCGGCTCAGGCTGGACGGTGCACTTCCGGGCGACGGTTGCATCGCACCCGCACACGGCCGACGACGAGCACTCGATCACGACGCCGCATGTCGTGATCGCCGCCGGAACGTACGGCTCGACCGAGATCCTGCTGCGCTCGCGCGAGGCGGGCCTGCGCCTGTCGGAAAAGCTCGGCGAGCGGTTCTCGACCAACGGCGACATGATCAACGTGCACTACGGCTATCCGGGCCGGGTCAATTCCGCGCCGCGGGAGGACGCGCCGTTCGGTGAGCGCAACGTCGGACCGACGATCACCGGCATGTTCGAATCGGGACGCAATCGCGCCGAACGCATCGTCGTCCAGGAACTCGCCATCCCCGGCCCGCTGCGGCGCGTGTTCGAGGAGATCGTCACCACCGGCGCGGTGCCGGTGAACTTGAGCCGCACCGACTGGAGCGCCCATGCAGCGGACGGCGAAGACCCCGCGGCGGTGAGTCCCGACGCGGTCGACCGCGCGCAGGTGCTCGCCGCCTTCGGCGACGACGGTGCCGGGGGTCGGCTCAAGCTCGCCGACAACTGGCAGGCGTCGAACGACGGCGCGGTCTGCGTCAGCTGGGAGAACGCGGGAGACGCCGGGGTGTTCATGCGCCAGGACACGCTGCTGCGCAAGTCAGAACGGCTCGGCGGCGTCTACCTGCGCAACCCGCTGTGGAAGCCGTTGCCGGACGATCTGGCCGGACTGCTTTCCGGCCCGCAGCCGGGCGGCCGCCTGTTCACGGTTCACCCGCTGGGCGGCTGTCCCATGGGCGAAGATGCCGCCGCGGGCGTCGTCGACGACCTCGGGCGCGTCTACGATCCCGAGGTCCGCGCCGATCGCACCCGGGTGCACGACGGCCTGCTGGTGCTCGACGGCTCGATCGTCCCGGTCGCGCTCGGCATCAACCCCTTGCTCACCATCACCGCGCTCGCCGAGCGCGCGACGCGAAAAGTCGCGGCGCTGCGCGACTGGAGCTACCGGAAGTCGCCCTGGCAGCAGCCGCTGCCGCCGCGGCCCGAGTTCGCCCGCAACCGGCTGCCGGAGCCGTCACGCACGGTCATCCGTTTCGCCGAACGCATGCGCGGCGAGCTGCGCCTCGCGCGCGGCGCGGAAAAGCGCACCGTGCACCTGGATGTCCGTTTCGAAGACATCGAGAACATCGCCGATTTCCTGCGCCGCGGTCCGCACGCGGTGCCCATCAAGACCGCGACCCTGCGCGTTTTCGCGCCTCGCAGCGAGACTGCTGCGGCGGGCGGCGCAGCGGCGTCGGCCAAGGTCTCCGGCACCGTGTACTGGATGGCGCGCGGGCGCAGCGGCATGCTCAAACGCAGCCTGCGCGCGCTCGTCGCCTGGTGGCGCATGCGCGGGCTGGCCGACATTTTCGAGGAGCTCCGGCATGCGGGCCTGTTCGCCGCGCTGCGGCAGTTCCGACGGGGCGGCTCGATCATCAGCCTCGCCTCGAACGTCGGCGAGGTGCGCCACCTGCGCTACGCGCTGCGGCTGGACAGCGACCTGGTCGTCGACGGCCGGACCGTGCTGCCGGCAGGCAGCGAGATCAACGGCCTGAAGACCTTCCGCTATTGCTTCGACGGCAACCCCTGGCGACAGCTCTCCGAGCTTGCCGTCACGATCCGGCCGGCGGGCGCAGGCGCGTTCAAGGCCGGCCTGCTCGAGGTCGACCTGCGGCACATGCTGCGCCGCTTTGCCGCGCAGTTGCAGATCGTGCGCCAGAGCGACCTGCCGAGCGCGCTGATGGATATCGCGTCGATCGCGCTGTTCATGCTGCGCATCGTCTTCAAGGTCCACTTCTGGAGCTTCCGCGCGCCGGAATACGAGCGCTTCGATCCCGACCGGGCGCGGCGCCGGCTGCCGCAGCCGCTCGCAGGACTCCGGTTTGAGCGTCAGAACGTGCGCGTGCCGCCCGACCCGGAACAGATCGCCAAGGGCATCGTGCGCGATCCCATCGTCCTGCCCCTCAGCCGCTACCGGCTGCCGGACGGGCGTGACGCCCACGGGCCCGTCGTGTTGTTCCACGGCTTCGGCGCGAGCGGCGCGCAGTACGCCCACCCGAAGATGCCGCGCAGCCTGGTGCGCCACCTGGCGGAAGCCGGGTTCGACGTCTGGGTGGCCGAGCTGCGTACCAGCATCGCGCTGCCCACGGCGTGGTGCCAGTGGACGCTGGACGAGATCGCCAAGGAAGACATTCCGGCGATCGTCGACCATGTGCTGCGCGTCACCGGGGAAGACGGTCGTCCGCGAGACACGCTCGATGTCGTCGCCCACTGCATCGGCTCGGCGATGTTTTGCACCGCCGCCCTGGCCGGAAGGCTCGACGGCAAGGTTCGCCGCGCCGCACTGCTGCAGGTCGGCCCGCTCATCGAGCTGTCTCAGGGCAACCGGTTCCGCGGGCATGTCGCGGCGGCCATGCGCCGCTACATGCTGGCCGATCATGTCAACAGCTCGGTCGACGACCGCGCGGACGCGATGAATGTCGTGCTCGACCGCGTGCTCTCGACCTACCCCTACCCGGATTCCGAGATTCCGCACCATCGCCTCTCCCCGCCGTGGAAGGCGCACACGCACTTCGCGAACTGCAACCGGGCGGCAGGCATCTTCGGCCGCTTGATCCAGCACGACAAGGTGGCGCCCGAGATGCTCGATGCGCTCGGCGACCTTCTCGGGCAGACCAACCTCAAGACCTTCGAGCAGACCGTGCAGTATGCGTTCTACGAGCGGCTGACCGACTATGAAGCGGTCAACGTCTACGTCACCGACGAGAACGTGCGCCGGCATTTCAGCTTTCCCGTGCTGTTTCTTCACGGAGAAAAAAACGACGTCTTTCACCCGCTGACCACCGAGCGCTCGCAGACGCTGCTGAAGAGCGTGTTCGGCCCGTCACATCCGGCAGAGCGGATCGTGCTCGCCGGTTACGGGCACCTGGATCCCCTCATCGGCCGCGCCAGCGAGCAGGACGTGTTCGATCCGATCTCGACCTTCCTGCGCCGCCGCGGACTCCAAGCCACCGAACACGGCACGCGGCGCGCGGCGCGCGACGCGCGCACGCCGCTCGTCGGCCCGGTTCTCGGCTGGACGCGGCAGGAGGACGGCCGCTGGGTGGCGCGCCTCTGGTGCCGCATGGACGACCGCCAGTCCTACCCCGCGTTCCTCATGACCATCGTGTTCGACGCACAGGGCAACGCGGTGCCCGGGCACGCCCGCAGCGTGCCGCTGTTCTACGCCAGCAACTACGAGAAGTTCGAGGACATCGCCGGACAGCTCGACCTGCACGGCATCGCCGACGTGCCGCTGCCGACCCCGCCCGGCGACTACGAAATTGTCACGCTCGGTGCCCACGCGACCATGGAAGAGGCGCCGAGCGACGCCCAGTCCGTCTCCTCAGCCGCCAGTGACGCGCCATACGGCGCCTTCGAATCGATGGACTTGATGAAGCCCTGGCACACCAGCCCGGTCACCGGCCCGGCGGGCGAGCGCGAAGTCTTCGTTCCCGAGCCCCTGCCGGAGGCGTACGTCGAGATCATCGAGCGTACGCGCCGCCAGCCCGCCGCGGTCGAGCAGCGCAGGGACGGCAGGCGCGCGCGCTTTCCGGACGACCCGGGCTACGAGACACGGCCGGACGCGGTACAGGTGAGCGCTGCCCTGCTCAGGCGGCTCGGCGCGCAGGATGCGATCGACTTCGCGCTCGCCAGCTGCCGCTACCCCAGCATGATGATCGACCGCACGCAGGCCGACGCGATGTTCGGCCGGCTGCGCGAGCTGCTGGACGACGCGAACGACACAGCACCGTCGCTGCTGCTGCTCGCCGGCGATCAGATCTATGCCGATGCGACCGCCGGCCTGTTCGACCCCAAGAGCCGGCGCGAGCGCTTCTACGACGCCTACCACGAGGCCTGGACAGCGCCGCATGCGCGCGAGGTGCTGCGCCGCCTGCCGACCTACATGTCGCTGGACGATCACGAGGCGGAGGACGACTGGCATCCGGAGGAATTCGGCCCGGTCGACAGCGACGCGTCGCGCCGCGTCCCCAACCAGATGCACGAGTGGGCGCTGCAGGCGTTTCGCGAGCACCAGCTGGCGCACTCGCCCTGGAAAACCTACGTCGCGGGCGAATCAAAAAGACACAGCAAGGATCTGGCCAGGCCCGGCTTCTGGTACCGCTTCGATGCGGCAGGCTTCCCGTTCTTCGTCTGCGACACCCGCAGCACGCGCGTCGGCCGCACGACCATCATGTCGGCGGCACTGCACAGCGCCCTCGAGGAATGGCTCGATGCGCAACAGCGTGAAGTCGGCAACCGCCCCAAGTTCGTCGTCTCACCCAGCGTCGTCGTGCCGTTCCTCAAGGACGCCTCGCGCAGGTCCGCATACAGTCGGCGTTCCGATGGCTGGCAGGGCTTCCCCCAGTCACTGCAAAGGCTGTTCGCCTTCATCGCCGACAGGGGCGTGCAGAACGTCGTCTTCCTCAGCGGCGATCCGCATTGCGCGATGACCAGCCGGCTGGAGATCGATGGCGCGAACGGACCGCTGCAGGCGCTGTGCGTCATCGGCTCGCCGATGTATGCCCCGTTCCCCTTCGCCAACTCGAGCCCGGACGATTTCGAACTGGCTGGCACGATGGCGCTCGCGGGCGGACGCAGTCTGCGCTACGAGCGGCTGCGCAGCGTCGAGGGCAACAGCTTCACGACCGTCGGCGCGCGTCGCAACGGCAGGGGCTGGGCGATCGGCGTGCGCGTCCACGGCCTGGACGGCGTGCTCGATGAAGCGGAATACACGCTGCCCTGAGCCGGGCACCGCGCACAGCCGGATCTAGCCCGCGTCGTACAGCTTGCGGATCGCCGCGGTGTCGAGCTCGGTGTCGCCGCGATGCGCGAGGGTGCGGAACTGCTGCAGCGCGAGCCCCATCAGCGGCACCGGCGCCTTCATGCCGCCGGCCCACTCGTTGACCATCTCGAGGTCCTTCAGCAGCTGGCGCACGTAGCCGCGCGGCGCATAGTCGCGCTCGACCATGCGCGGCCAGTAGGCGTGCAGCATCGGCCCGTCGGCATAGCCGCCGGACAGGCACTCCGGGATACGCGCCGCGTCGATGCCGGCGGTCTCGGCGAGCGCCTCGGCCTCGGCGAGCGTCGCCTGGCCGACGCCGACGATCAGCTGGTTGATCATCTTCGCGGCGAGCCCGGCGCCGGTCGGCCCCATGCGCGTGCAGCGCCCGCTGACGTCCTTCATCAACTCGGCGATTCGCGCGAGGTCCTCGGCTTCGCCGCCGGCCATGACGGTGAGCGTGCCGCTAGCGACCGCGGGCGGGCCGCCGGAAACCGGCGCGTCGACCCAGCGGCAGCCGGTCGCATCCTTGAGCCGCTCGGCGAACCTGCGGCAGGTATCGACCTTGATGGTCGAGAAATCGACCACCAGCTGCGGCGCCTTGACCGCCTCGACGACACCGTCCTTGCCGAACATCGCCTGCTCCACGGCATCGATGGTCGGCAGGTTGAGCAGCACCACGTCCGCGCCGCGCGCCGCGTCGGCGGCCGAGGCCGCGATCTCCGCGCCCGCCGCGCGCGCCGCGTCGCAAGGCGCCGCCGCAATGTCATAGGCGCGCACGCGCCATCCCAGGCCGCACAGCCGCTTCACCATCGGGCCGCCCATCAGGCCGACCCCCACGTACCCCAGCTTCAGATTGCGCGCCATGCTTCGCTCTCCCGTCCGGCGTTGATCGCACTCCCGAACGCGCGAGGATAGCGCAGTCGCCACACCGTGTTGGGCGTATGCTGCGCCTATCCGAATGTCCAGTTCGCACGTGACCCACGTCACGCCTTTCACGCAGCCGCCGCCGCAGCTCGGCAATCAGTACACCGACGACCGGGTGCTGAGGAGCTATCTCGCGCGCACGCTCTCGGCAGAGGAAATGGCGTACGCGCGGCCAGCGCTCGAGCGCCTCGGCGGGCTCGCCGGCGGTGAACTGAGCGCGCTGCAGCACGCCGAACGCCTGCTCGAGCCGCGCCTCGAGCAGTGGGACGCCTGGGGCAAGCGCATCGACCGCATCGAGGTGACGCCGCTGTGGCGCCGCGCCGAGGAGATCGCCGCGCGCGAAGGCCTGGTGGCGCTGCCCTACGAAGCGCCGCTCGGCCGGCACTCGCGCGTGCTGCAGTTCGCGCTGGTGCACCTGTTCACGCCGGCGACCGACGTCTATGCCTGCCCGCTGGCGATGACCGACGGGGCCGCGCGCACGCTGCGCGACTCGGGCAACGCGCTGCTGGTCGAGCATGCGCTGCCGCACCTGACGAGCCGCGATCCGGCGTCGTTCTGGACCAGCGGCCAGTGGATGACCGAGGCGATCGGCGGTTCGGATGTCGGGCGCAGCGAGACCGAGGCGCGCTTTCGCCCCGATGACGGCTGGCGGCTGTACGGCCGCAAGTGGTTCACCTCGGCGATCACCTCGCAGATGGCGCTCACGCTGGCGCGCCCGGAGGGCAACGCGCCCGGCGGCAAGGGCCTGGCGATGTTCTATCTCGAGACGCGCGACGCCGAGGGCCGGCCGAACCACCTCAGCGTCGACCGCCTCAAGGACAAGCTCGGTACGCGCAAGCTGCCCACCGCCGAGCTGACGCTCGAGGGCACGCCCGCGATCCCCGTCGGCGAGCTCGCCAACGGGGTGCGCGCCATCAGCACCGTGCTCAACGTGACGCGGCTGTGGAACGCCGTCGCCGCCGTGTCCTACATGCGTCGCGGCCTGGCGCTGGCGCGTGCCTATGCGCGCGCGCGCGTCGCCTTCGGCGCACCGCTGGCGCAAAAGCCGCTGCACGTCGACACCCTGGCCGCGCTGCAGGCCGAGTACGAGGCCGGCTTTCATCTCGCCTTCTGCGTCGCCGAGCTGACCGGCCGCATCGAGTGCGACGCGGCGAGCGAGGCACAGCAGGCGCTGCACCGCATCCTCACGCCGATCGCCAAGCTCACCACCGGACGCCAGACGGTCGCCGTGCTCTCGGAGGTGCTCGAGGCCTTCGGCGGCGCGGGCTACGTCGAGGACACCGGCCTGCCGATGCTGCTGCGCGATGCGCAGGTGTTCTCGATCTGGGAGGGCACCACCAATGTGCTGGCGCTCGATGCGCTGCGTGCCCTCGGCGCGGACGGCATCGCCCCGCTGGCGCGCGAGGCCGGCTTTCTGCTCGACGGGCTGCGCGAGCCGAACCTCGTGGCGCTGTCCGCGCGCATCCAGGCGACCCTCGAAGCCGCGCAGGACTGGCTCGGCCGCCACGCCGGACGCGACGAGGCGCAGCTCGAAGCCGGCGCGCGCCGCTTCGCCCTCACCCTCGGGCGCGCCTTCGCCGCGGCGCTGCTCGCGCGCCACGCGCAATGGTCGCTCGAGCAGGAGAACGACCGCCGCGCGCTCGCGGCCGCGCTGCGCTTCGCGCAGAACGGCATCAACCTGATCGGCGATCCCGATCCCGCGTTGTCGCAGCTGTTGATGGACGACGCGTAAGTTGGGGTCAGACCCCTGTGGATAAGTCTTGCGGACCCTAGATTAGCGACAGCGGTCGCGACTTATCCACCGGGGTCTGACCCCGAAGTCGCCCGAAGTCGCGCTTGGCGGATCGCGTCCACCGATTCGGGATTGACCAGCGAGGACAGATCGCCCGGATTCTCCCCCAGCCAGGCGGCGCGGATCACGCGGCGCATGATCTTCAGGTTGCGTGTCTTCGGCAGCTCGGGCACGAAGGTCACCGCCTTGGGGCGGAACGGCACACCGAGCCCGTGCACCACGCACTCGATCACTTCGTCGACCAGGCGATCGTCGCCGGCGATGCCCGGCTTCGGCGCGGCGACGCAGACCAGCGCGCTGCCCTTGACGGGATCGGGCACGCCGATCGCCGCGGCCTCGGCGAACTTGCCCGTGGCCATGAGCAGCGACTCGATCTCGGCCGGGCCGGTGCGCTTGCCGGCGATCTTCATGGTGTCGTCGGAGCGGCCGTAGATGCGCCAGTGCCCCTCCGCGTCGCGGCTGGCGAAGTCGCCGTGGTGCCAGATATCCGGCCAGCTGCTCCAGTAGGTTTCCAGATAGCGCGGGTTGTCGTTCCACAGCCCGCGCGTCAGACCGATGGTGCGCCCGCGCATGACGAGCTCGCCGACGGTGCCGGGCGGCACGGGTTTGCCGTCCTCGTCGACCACGTCGGCGCCGATGCCCGGCACCTCGGCGTTGAAGCCGCAGGGCTTGATGGGACGCACGACGCTGGTGACGACGATGCCGATCATCTCGGTGCCGCCGGAAAAATTGAGGATTGGCACGCGCCGCTTGCCGACGCGCTCGAAGATCCACCACCAGGCATCCTCGGTCCACGGCTCGCCGCTCGAGATGACGATGCGCAGCGCCGAGAGGTCGTACTTCGCCGCCGGGTCGCTGCCCTGCGCGAGGAAGGTGCGCACCGTGGTCGGCGCCACGCCGAGGTAGCTGACGCGGTGCTCGGCGCACAGCCGCCACATGCGATCGGGATCGGGAAAGTTCGGCGCGCCCTCGACCAGGACGTAGCGACCGCCCATCACCGGTGCGCCATAGACCAGCATCGGCCCGACCACCCAGCCCATGTCCGACATCCACAGCATCACGTCGTCGGGCTTGTAGTCCTGCATCAGACCGAGATCGATGACGCACTTCATCGGAAAGCCGACATGCGTGTGCACCACCCCCTTCGGCTTGCCGGTGGTGCCCGAGGTGAAGACCAGCAGGTACGGATCGTCGGCCGCCATTTCCTCGGTCGGCGAATCCTCCGCGCGCCCCTCGAGGAGCTCGTGCCACCAGTGGTCGCGCCCTGCAGCCCATTGCACCGGCGTGCCCGTGTGGCGCACGACAATGACGTGTTCGATCGACGGCGTCTGCCTGACCGCCTCGTCGACGATCGACTTGGTGTCGGCCGGACGGCCGCGGCGCAGCGCACCGTCGGTCGCGACGATCGCCCGGGCGCCCGACAGCGCGACCCGCGCGGCGATGGCGTCCGCGCCGAAACCCGAAAACAGCGGCATCGCGATCGCGCCGATTTTCGGGATCGCCAGCATGGCGATCGCCGCCTCCGGCACGTTCGGCAGGTAGGTTGCGATCACGTCGCCGCGCCCGAGGCCGAGCGCGCGCAGGCCTTCGGCGCAGCGGCAGACCGCGCGATCGAGATCCCGGTACGTGAAGCTGCGTGCCGCGCCCTGCTCGCCGATCCAGTCGAGCGCGACCCTGTCGTAGGTCGGCGTGCCGCGCCAGCGATCGAGCGCGTTGAGCGCCACGTTGGTCGTGCCGCCGACGCACCAGCGCGGAAACGGCGCGCCGCGCGACTCGTCGATCACCTGGTCATAGGGCTGGAAGAAACGAAAGTCGACATGCCTGAGCAGCCGGTCGTCGAACCAGCCATGCTCGGCATTGGCGCGCGCGATGAGCGCGTCATAGTCCGCGACGCCGGCGAAGCGCATGAAGGCCTGCAGGTTGGATGCCTCGACCATCGACGGATCAGGGCGCCAGGCGATGTCTTGTTTCGACATGGAAGTTTCGCAACCGATGCTGCGACGCAACAGTCGCATTGAAGGTTCTAGGTGACGGAAAAGTATATCGACCCGGGGGCGCGGCGGGATCGCTTGACCCTTGTCAAGCGGCGCGCGTCCTGCAGGCTTAGGCTGGTTCTCGGATAATTAGCTTCTCAGGCGGTTTCCTCGGCACCTGCCGGTGGAGGCGTCATGGACCTGAACGTGCCACGGGCCGTCGCCGCCTCGACGGAAGCGACAGCACCCTGCCGGCACGAGGAGTATTGCGTGTTTCGAGACCAGCCCGATCCCCGATTCGTCAGCCATCTCACCCGCGACACCTACGCGATCGTCCTCGCAGGCGGTCGCGGCAGCCGGCTCGAAGATCTCACGGATTGGCGCGCGAAGCCTGCCGTCCCGTTCGGCGGCAAGTTCCGCCTCATCGATTTCCCGCTGTCGAACTGCGTCAACGCGGGCGTGCGCCGCGTCGGCGTCGCCACCCAGTACAAGGCCCACAGCCTGATCCGCCACCTGCAGCGCGGCTGGAGCTTTCTCGACGGTCGCATCCGCGAGTCGATCGATATCCTGCCGGCGCAGCAGCAGGTCGAGGAGTTCTGGTATCGCGGCACCGCCGATGCGGTGTTCCAGAACCTCGACATCCTGCGCACCGACGGCTGCAAGTACGTGCTCGTGCTCTCCGGGGACCATGTCTACAAGATGGACTACGGCCGGATGCTCGCCGACCACGCCGCGCGCCGCGCCGACATGACCGCGGCCTGCGTCGAAGTGCCGGTCGCGGAAGCGCAGGCCTTTGGCGTGATGCAGGTCGACGGCGACCACCGCGTCGTCGGCTTCCTGGAAAAGCCGAAGCAGCCGCCGTCGATGCCCGGGCGAGAAGGCTGGTGTCTCGGCAGCATGGGCGTGTACGTGTTCAATGCCGATTTTCTCTTCGAGCAACTGATCCGCGACGCCGACGAGCCGAGGTCGAGCCACGACTTCGGCAAGGACATCATTCCGCACGTGATCTCGCGCTACCACGTGCATGCGCATCACTTCCGCGACAGCTGCGTCGGCGCGCCGGGCGCGATACCGTACTGGCGAGACGTCGGCACGCTGGACGCGTTCTGGGAGGCGAATCTCGAGTTGACCAAGATCACGCCGGAGCTCGACCTGTACGATCCGGACTGGCCGATCTGGACCTTCCAGGAGCAATTGCCGCCGGCCAAGTTCGTCTTCGACGAAGAGCACCGGCGCGGCGGCGCCTACGCGTCGATGGTCTCCGGCGGCTGCATCATCAGCGGTGCCACCGTGCGGCGCTCGGTGCTGTTCTCCAACGTGCGCCTCGAGAGCCACGCCACCATCGAAGACACGGTCGTGCTGCCCGACGTGGATATCGCGCCGAGCGCGGTGCTGCGGCGCGCGATCATCGACAGCCGCTGCCGCATTCCCGAAGGCCTGGTCGTCGGCATGGATGCGGAAGAGGATCGCAAGCGCTTTCTGGTCACCGAGCGCGGCGTCACGCTCGTCACCCCCGAAATGCTCGGGCAGCGCGTGCATCAGATGCGCTAGCGCGCTCGAAAGAACACGGGAGACCTCTCAATGTACAGTCGAATTCTGGTTCCCATCGACGGCAGCAAGACGGCCGCACTCGGCCTGCGCGAGGCGATCCGACTGGCGAAGGACCAGGGCGCCGCGCTGCGCGTCATCCATGTCGTGGACAAGATGGCGATCATCGGCGTGTCCGAAGCCGGCATGAATCCGCGCCCGGTGCTTGCGAAGCTGGCGCGCAGCGGCCGCGCGGTGCTCGGCGAGGCGCGGCGCAGCGCGAAAAAGCTCGGCGTGGAGGCCGAAACGGAACTTTTCGAGCCGCTCACCAAGCGCGTCGCCGACGCGGTGCTGCGCGAGGCGAAAAGATGGCGTGCCGACCTGATCGTCATGGGCACGCATGGCCGGCGCGGGATGCCGCGGCTGGTCCTCGGCAGCGACGCGGAACAGGTGGTCCGCCTCGCCCGGGTGCCGGTGCTGCTGGTGCGCGGTCGTTAGGTCGTCACGGCGTCAGGCTGCGACCCGAACCCGGTAGAATCCGCGTGTGATCCCGGTGTCGCGCGCCTCCCGTGCGCGGCCCGCCGGACGACTCATTCATGCGCGGCACCCTGTTTCGTCTCGACGTTCGCCCCGAGCTGCCGGAAAGCCTGAAGCGGCTCGAGGAGCTGGCGAACAATCTCTGGTACAGCTGGGACCGGCCTTCGCGCACCCTGTTTGCGCGTCTCGACCCCGAGCTCTGGCAGCGCATCGGCCACAGCCCGAAGGCCTTCCTGCGCAACATCGACCAGCAGCGGCTGCGTGCGGCGGCGGACGACCCGATGTACCTGAGTGCCCTGCAGCGCGTCATGTCCGGCTACGACGCCTACCACGGCGCGGCACTCGGCACGAACCACGTGCCGCACATGCCGGCGGGCGAGCAGATCGCCTACTTCTGCGCCGAGTTCGGCCTGCACGAAAGCCTGCCGATCTATTCGGGCGGACTCGGCATCCTGGCGGGCGATCATTGCAAGACGGCGAGCGACCTGCGCCTGCCCTTCGTCGGCGTCGGGCTGCTCTACCGCCAGGGCTATTTTCAGCAGCAGATCGACAACGAGGGTCGGCAGGTCGCGACCTACGCCGACACCGAGTTCGATCTGCTCCCGATCGAACCGGTGCTGCGCGCGGACGGCAGCGAGCTGCACATCGTCATCGGCATGCCCGGGCGGCAGACCCAGGTCAAGCTCTGGCGCGCCCGCATCGGTCACGTCGCGCTGATCCTGCTCGATACCGACCTCGAGGAGAACAGCGAGCACGACCGCGACATCGCGCACCGCCTGTACACCGGCGATCGCGAGCGGCGCCTGGAGCAGGAGATCGTGCTCGGCATCGGCGGCGTGCGTGCGCTCGCCGCGCTCGGCATCGCCCCTTCCTGCTGGCACGTGAACGAAGGGCATCCTGCGTTCATGATTCCCGAGCGCGTGCGCAGGCTGGTGCTCGAGGGGCTGGATTGCGACTCGGCGCTCGAGGCGGTCGCGGCGAGCACGGTCTTCACGACCCACACCGTGGTTCCCGCGGGACACGACCACTTTCCCGAGAACCGGGTACGCGCGCATCTGAAAGCGGCCCTGCCGGAGGTCGATGGTCAGCTCGACCGCCTGCTGGCGCTCGGCGTGACGGGCGGCGCGCACGACTTCAACATGACCACGCTCGCGGTACGCGGCTCGCGGCACCAGAACGGTGTTTCGCGCATCCACGCGCAGGTCTCGGCGAAACTCTGCGCCGATCTCTGGCCGCAGGTCGAGGTCGACGAGAACCCGATGGGCTGCGTCACCAACGGCGTGCACGTGCCCACCTTTCTCGCCGACGCCTGGCATGAGGCCTTCGAGCATCATCTCGGTGCGGGCTGGGCGCAGCGCCTGACCGACGCCGCCTGCTGGCGGCGGGTGGACGAGATCCCCGACGCGCAGTTCTGGAACATCCACCAGGGACTCAAGGCCCAGATGCTGCACCTGGTGCGCCACCGCATCCGCGAGCAGAACGTGCGCAACCAGGGCTCCGAGGCGCATCTCGACCGCATCCTGAAGCACGCCGACCCGGCCAACCCGGGCGTTCTGACGATCGGCTTCGCGCGGCGCTTCGCGACCTACAAGCGCGCGACGCTGCTGTTCCAGAACGTCGACTGGCTGCGCGAGATCATCGCCGACGCCGCGCGCCCGGTGCTGTTCATCTTCGCCGGCAAGGCGCACCCGGCCGACGAACCGGGACAGGCGCTGATCCGGCGCATCGACGAGCTCGCGCGCAGCCCCGAGTTCGAAGGCACCCTGCTGCTCGTCGAAGGCTACGACCTGCGCCTCGGGCGCCGATTGGTGAATGGCGTCGATGTCTGGCTCAACAATCCGATCTACCCGATGGAGGCCTGCGGCACGTCGGGCATGAAGGCGGCGATCAACGGCGCACTCAACCTGTCGGTGCTCGACGGCTGGTGGGCCGAGAGTTACAACGCCAAGAACGGCTGGGCGATCAAGCCGGCCTCAGAAACGCTCGATCCGACGCGACGCGATGCGGAAGAAGCGCGCACGCTCTACGAGCTGCTGCAGGACCAGGTGATCCCCACGTATTACGCGCTGGCGCCCGGCGGCTATTCGCCGGCCTGGGTGAAGATGGCCAAGGAGTCGATGGCCTCGGTCGGGCCGCGCTTTTCATCGATGCGCATGCTCGACGAATACATCAATCGCCTGTATCGCCCCGCGGCGAAGCAGGGCCGGCGCCTGGCGCAGGACGATTTTCGCGGCGCGCGCGCGCTCGCCGCCTGGAAGACGCGCGTGCGTACGGCCTGGGACGGCGTCACGCTGCGCGCCTACGAGCCGCCCACCGCGCAGCTGGGCTACGGCGGCACGGTGCACATCGCCGTCGCGGCCAGCCTGAACGGCCTCACGCCGCAGGACGTGGCGCTCGAGGTGGTGTTCTCGCGCCCGGGCACGCGGCGCGCGAGCGAGGCCCTCGATATCGAGCCGCTCAATTACGAGCGCACGCTCGCCGAAACCGGCGAGCATCTGTACTCGATCGAATTCTGCCCGCAGATCTCGGGCCGCATCGAATACCGCATCCGCGCCCACCCCTCGAATCCGCTGCTCACTCACCCGTTCGAAATGGGGATGATGACCTGGCTCTGAGTCGCATCTGCCGAGCGCGCGCATGACCGAACCGCTCCGCGTCCTCTTCGTCACGCCGGAGATCGCGCCCTGGGTCAAGGCCGGGGGGCTGGGGGATGTCGCGCAGGCGCTGCCCGCGGCGCTGGCCCAGGCCGGCGTCGATGCGCGCGTGCTCGTTCCGGCCTATCGCCCGCTCAAGTCGGCATTTGCGCAGGCACGCCGGGTCTGCGCCTTCGCTGCACCGGGCGGTGCGCTCGCCGACGCAGGCCTGCGGCTGACCGACGACCCCGGGGTTCCGCTCTATCTGCTCGAGTGCGACGCCTACTTCGACCGGCCGGGCGGCCCGTACCAGTCGCCGGAGAATCAGGACTGGGCCGACAACCACCTGCGCTTCGGCCTGCTCTCGCGCATCGCGAGCCTGGCCGGCACGCGAGGGTTCGACGGCTGGCGTCCGGACCTGATTCACTGCAACGACTGGCAGGGCGGCCTCGCGCCGGCCTACCTGGCGCGCGAAAGCGGCGCGCATGCGGCCAGCGTGATGACCGTGCACAACCTCGCCTACCAGGGCCTGTTCGCGCCCGAGCTGCTGCCCGCGCTCGGCCTGCCGCCGGCACTGCAGGCCTCGGAAACGCTCGAGTTGTGGGGCCGGATTTCCTTTCTCAAGGCAGGCCTGCGCTATGCGGACGGCCTGACCACGGTGAGCCCGACCTACGCGCGCGAGATCCAGGGCGCGGAGCTCGGCTTCGGACTCGAAGGCCTGCTGCGCGAGCGCAATGACGTGCTTACCGGCATCCTGAACGGGATCGACACCCGGACCTGGGACCCTGCGCGCGACGCCTTCCTCGCCGAGCGCTACGACGCGAGCAGCCTCGAGCGCAAGCGCGCGAACGCCCAGGCGCTGCGCTCCGAGCTCGGCCTCGCCGCCCGGGCCGCTGCGCCGCTCGTCGGCATGATTGCGCGCCTGGTCGAGCAGAAAGGCGCGGATCTCGTCATCCAGATCGCACCCGAGCTGCTGCGCGCCGGCGCGCAGCTCGCCGTGCTCGGCCAGGGCGAAGCCCGCTTCGAGAACGCCTTGCGCGCCCTCGCCGCACAGCACCCCGGCGCGGTCGCGGCGCGCATCGGCTTCGACGAGGGCCTTGCGCACCGCATCGAAGCGGGCGCCGACCTGTTCCTCATGCCTTCGCGCTTCGAGCCCTGCGGACTCAATCAGCTCTACAGCATGCGCTACGGCACGCCGCCGGTGGTGCGCCGTACCGGCGGCCTGGCCGATTCGGTACGCGACCCGGACGAGGCGCCGCCCGATGAGGCCTGCGGCTTCGTCTTCGATGCGCCGGACGCCGATGCCCTGCTCGCCGCGCTGCGGCGTGCGCTCGCCGCGTTCCGCGATCCCGCGGCCTGGCGCAGGCTGCAGACCAACGGCATGCACGCGGACTTCAGCTGGACCGCGTCCGCAGCTGCCTACCTCGAAGTCTACCGGCGCGCGATTGCGGCACGCGACGCGGCGCGTGCCGCCGCACGCGCGGGCTAGGCCGTGCATGGCGCTGCATCGCACCGGCCTCGCCGCCCAGCGCAGCACGGCCGCGCAGTCTGCGCTGGACGCACACACGGCGCTCATCGCTGCGCTGCGCGCTGTCCTCGGTGGCGAGGCGCGCCTGATCGAGACGCATATCTCGAGCGTGCTGCTCGCGGGTGATGCCGCCTACAAGCTGAAAAAACCGGTCGATCTCGGTTTTCTCGACTTCACCTCGCTCGCCGCGCGCAAGCGCTACTGCGAGCTCGAGCTGGCGCTCAATCGGCGCACCGCGCCGCAGCTCTACCTCGAGGTGGTGCCGATCACCGGTGCGCCCACCGCACCCCGCCTCGGCGGCGCGGGCGCGGTGCTCGACTACGCCGTCAAGATGCGCCGCTTTGACACCGAGGACAGCTTCGATCGGCTGCTCGCGCGCGGCGCGCTCGACGCGTCACTGGTCGACGCGCTGGCCGACCGCATCGCGACGTTCCACGCCGAGATCGACAGCGCGCCCCCGGACAGCCCCTTCGGCACCCCGGACGCGATCCTTGCCGATGCGCGCGACAACTTCGCGCACATCGCGCGCCTCGAAGCACCGGGCTCGAGTCGCGATGCGCTCGAGCGGCTGGGGCGCTGGACCGACGCCGAGGGCGAAGCACTGCGCGAAACCTTCGCGCAGCGCAGGCGGGACGGCTTCGTCCGCGAGTGCCATGGCGATCTGCACCTCGGCAACGTCGCGCGCATCGACGGCGCGCCGGTGCCGTTCGACTGCATCGAGTTCAACGCGGACTTTCGCTGGATCGACGTGATGAGCGAGATCGCCTTCACGCTAATGGATTTCATCGACCGGGGCGCGCCGGCGCTCGGTTGGCGCTTTCTCAACCGCGCGCTCGAGTCGAGCGGCGACTACGCGGGCGTCGCGGTACTGCGCTTCTATCTCGTCTACCGCGCGATGGTGCGCGCCAAGGTGGCGCTCATCCGTGCGCGCCAGGCCGAACGGGGCAGCGACCCGCGCGCCGTGTCCAGCCCGCTCGAGGACTTTGCGCACCACCTCGCGGATGCCGCCGCCTTCGCCGCGCCAGGTGCGCGCGCCCTCATTCTGACCGGCGGCGTATCCGGCTCGGGCAAGACCACCTTCGCGCAGTCGTTGCTCGAAGCGCTCGGCGCCGTGCGCCTGCGCTCGGACATCGAGCGCAAGCGCCTGCACGGGCTGGATGCGACGGCACGCAGCGGCTCGGCCTTCGGTGCAGGCCTGTACGCGCCGCGCGCCACGCAGGCCACCTACGCGCGGCTCGCCGAGCTCGCCCAGGCGCTGCTGCCCGCCGGTTTTCCGCTGATCGTCGACGCCACCTTCCTGCATGCGGCGGACCGGGCGCCGTTCGTCACGCTGGCGCGCGAGGCCCGTGCAGGCTACACGCTGCTGTGGTGCGATGCGCCGATCGAGGTGCTGCGCGAACGCGTTGCCGCGCGCGAGGCCGCGGGCCGCGACGCATCCGAAGCCACGCTCGAGGTGCTCACCCGCCAGCTCGAAGCGCTCGAGCCGCCGGAGCCGGACGCGCAGACGCTGTTCTGCGACAGCACGCAGGACGAAATCCTGGCCGAGGCGCGCGCCGAGATCGCGCGCCGCTGCGGCCTGCCCGCGCAGAGGAGCGCCGGCTGATGCACTACGACGTGTTCAACGGCGACGCCGACGGCTTGTGCGCGCTGCAGCAGCTGCGGCTCGCCGAGCCGCTGGAGGCGCAGCTCGTCACCGGCGCCAAGCGCGACATCGCGCTGCTTGCGCGGCCCGCGCTCGCAGACGCGGCCCGGGACGACCGGCTGACCGTGCTCGACATTTCGCTCGACCGCAACCGCGCCGCGCTCGAGGCGCTGCTCGCGCGCGGCGTGCAGGTCACCTGGTTCGACCATCATTTCGCCGGCGCGATTCCTGCGCACCCGGGGCTGCAGACGTTCATCGACACCTCGCCGCAGGTCTGCACCAGCATCCTGGTCGACCGTCATCTCGGCGGCCGCCACCGCGCCTGGGCCGTCGCTGCGGCCTTCGGCGACGGCCTCGCGGACGCGGCGCAGGCGCTCGCCCGCACACTGCCGCTCGGCGAGGGCGACGTCGCAACGCTGCGCGCGCTCGGCGAGGCGCTGAACTACAACGGCTACGGCGAATCCGAGGCGGACCTTTGCATTCACCCCGCCGCGCTGTACGCGCAGATGCGCGGCGCCACCGACCCCCTGCGCTTTGCCGCCGAGGCGCCGATCGTGCGCCAGTTGATCGATGCGATGCGCGACGACCTCGACCAGGCGCGCGCGCTCGAGCCGCGCCAGGAAAATGCCCACGGCGTGGTGTACCTGCTGCCGGATGCCGCCTGGAGCCGGCGGGTGAGCGGAACCTTCGCCCATGCCCTCGCCGCCGGCGCGCCGCAACGCGCGCATGCCGTGCTGACGCCGAACGCGCACCACGGCTACGTCGTCAGCGTGCGTGCCCCGCGCGCGCGACCGCAGGGCGCGGATAGCTTGTGTCGGGAATTCGGCGGCGGCGGCCGCTCAGGCGCCGCCGGCATCGATCATCTGCCTGCCGAGGCGCTGCAGGACTTCATCGCGCGCTTCGCGCGCGCGTCCTGGGGTCAGTGATCCTCTAGACGCGGACGCTCTTCTTCGGCCAGCTCGCCCGTCTCGGGATCGACCCAGGTCGCGAGGCCAAGCTCTCCCTCGGCCTCTTCCAGCGTTTCGCCCGGCTCGTACGTCCCGTCGGGGCTGTACTCCATGTCCTCGACCGCCTGGAGCAGCGTGTCGAACGGGCCGTATTCGCGCTTGCCGCCTTTTTCGCGCCAGTAAAAGCCGTCCGGCCGCTCGACGACCCGCGTGCGGTCGTATTCGGGCGGAGTTTCGGGAATGATCTGCTTGCTCATCAGCCACCTCTGCACAGTTGCAGTCGTCTTCGCTTTCCGTTCGTCTGCATCCAGTGTAACCCCGTGCGGGCCGGGTTCCAAGGCGCGCGAACAATCATTCAAATTATCCGCCGACGTCGTCCTTGCGCGGTGGCTGCTCGCTCTTGCGCACCCACACGCCCGGCTTCTCGCAGCTCAGCAGTTCGTCGCCGCTCAGGACGAAGCTGCCGATCGCGAAGGTCTCGTTGTTGAAATAGCACACCGCGCTCTCGAGCGCCTCGAGATCGGGCGGCGTGTCGTCATCGCCGAATTCCGTGCTCTGGCCGGCAATCGGGGAGGTTCTCATTTCGGGGTCGGGCGCACCGACCTGCGGCGGGCGGGTGGTCATGAGGCGTCTCCTTGTTTCGCTGCGTCACTGCAACAACCGAGTACACGCTAACGGGGTCCACCGGGACAGCCTTTGACGCTCGTCAATCTCAGCGTAACGGCCCATGGCTAGCATGGGCTGCGTTCACGTCCTCACTCGAACCCGGCTGAGTTGCGATGCGCGCATTCAGCGGATCGCGGCTCCGTCCAAAGGAGGCGCCATGAAGGTCACGCTATCGGTCATCAAGGCGGACATCGGCTCGATCGGCGGTCACATCCAGCCCTCGCACGAGCTGTTCCAGACGGTGCAGAAACACGTTGCCTCGCAGGGCAGGAAACTCATCCTGGACGCCTACCTTTCCTACACCGGCGACGACATCGCCATCCTGATGACGCACACCCACGGCACGGGCCATGCCGAGGTGCACCGGCTCGCCTGGGACGCCTTCGTCGCCGGCACCGAGGTCGCCAAGGCGCAGGGCCTGTACGGAGCAGGACAAGACCTGCTCAAGGATGCGTTCTCGGGCAACGTGCGCGGCATGGGACCCGCGGTCGCCGAGATGACGATCGACGAACGACCGAACGAGCCCTTCGTGTTCTTCGCCGCCGACAAGACCGACCCGGGGGCGTTCAACCTGCCGCTGTACCTCGCCTTCGCCGACCCGATGAACACGCCCGGCCTGATCCTGTCGCCGAAGATGGCCAAGGGCTTTCGCTTCGTCATCATGGACGTCAGCCACGCCGCAGCCGACCGTGTGATCGAGCTCAACGCGCCCGAGGAAAGCTACGACATCGCGGCGCTGCTGCGCGATGCGGAGCGCTTCGTCGTCGAGTCCGTATGGTCGCGCGCCAGCGGCGAGCAGGCCGCGGCGGTTGCCACCTCGCGCCTGCACAACATCGCCGGCAAGTACACCGGCAAGGACGACCCGGTGATGCTGGTGCGCACGCAGATGAACTTTCCCGCTACCGGTGAGGTGCTCGCGCCCTACGCGATCGCGCACTTCGTCGCCGGCGGCATGCGCGGCTCGCACAACATGCCGCTCATGCCGGTCGGGTTGAATACGGGCACGAGCTACTTCGACGGCCCTCCGCTGGTGTCCTGCGCAGGACTGGCGATGCACGCCGGCAAGCTCACAGAAGCGATCGACTGCTTCGCGCATCCGTTCTGGGACACGGTGCGCGCGCGTGCCGCGGACAAGGGCATGGAGATGCGCCGCCAGGGCTTTTTCGGCGCCGCGATGCTGCCGATGAGCGAGCTGGAATACACCGGCATCACCGAAAAGCTCGCCGCGCTGGAGGGCCGCTTCACGATGCGCGGCGCGACAGGCGCCGAGCGCGCGGCGGCCTGAGGCTGCGCCCGGCGGCCGCCTCGCGCTGCCATTCGTGCAGGTACTCGCGCGCCAGCGCGGCGAGATGGCGGCCGATCGCGGCGTAGGCCCGCGCCGGCAGGTTGGCGAGCGAGACGCGCACCGACCAGGGCGGGCCGCCGAAGGCGGCGCAGGGCATGAGAACGATCGACGCACGTTCGGCGAGGCGCAGCACGAAGTCCACCGGCGCGTGACGGCGCTGCAGCCAGTCGGCGAAGTCCCCGCCATGATGACGCTCGGCCCACAGCGCGAGGTCGAGCTCGCAGTAGTAACCGGCGCGCAGCGGATCCACCGGCAGCGGCACGCCGAGGCCGTCGTACAGGGCGCGCAGGCGCCGCTCGATCAAGCGGTGCAAGTCGGCGCGCGTGCGCCGGCCTGCGGCGCTCAGGCCGTACAGCGCGAGCAGCGTCATCTGCACCTGCTGCGGCGTCGACAATCCGGCCGTGTGGTTGAGCGCGATCGCACGGCTCTCGGCCACCATGCGGTCGATGAACGCCAGCTTCTCCGGCTCGAGCAGCAGCGGCGCATAGCGCCGCGCGACGCCGCGGCGCATGCGCGCGGGCTGCGCGGCGATACGCCGCTCGACGACATGGTCTTCATGCAGCCCGACCACGCCGAGACGCCAGCCGGTGGCGCCGAAATGCTTGGAGAACGAGTAGATGCCGATCGTGTTGCGCGGCAGCGCAGCGAGCAGCGAGCGATAGCCCGGCACGAAGGTGGCGTAGACATCGTCCGACACCACCAGCAGCTGCGGATTGCGTGCGCGCACGACGCGCGCCAGACGCGCCACGCTGCGCGGGTGCATCGCCACCGAGGGCGGGTTGCTCGGATTGACGACCACCAGCAGCTTGATCCTGCGATCGGCGAGCCGGTCGAGCTCGGCATCGGGAAACTGCCAGCGGTGGCTGCCATCCGCCCGCAATGCGGACGCGCGCAGCTCGACGACCTCGAAGCCGCGCAGCACGTCGCGCACCAGCTCGACGTAGGGCGAAAAGATCGGCGTGGCGAGCGCAATGCGATCGCCCCGGCGCAGCAGGCGGTTGGCGATCAGCGCGTCGAATACGTAGCAGATCCCGGCCGTCGCGCCCTCGACCGCGAACAGCCGCAGGGGCGCACGCCGCCGCACCGCCACCCCTTCGGCTTCGAGGTAGGCGCGCACCACCCGCTCGGCCTGCGCCAGCATGCGCACCGGCTCGGGATAGTGATCGCCGAGCACGCCGTCGACCAGCTCGTGCACCCAGGCGTCCGCGTCGCAGTTCAGGCGGCGCGCGCTGCGCAGCGCCTCGCGCAGCAGCGCCGCGCCCGGCGCCGCTTGACGCGCGGCGAGAAAGCGGCGCAGGCGCCCGGCGATGCCCCGCGGGGCTGGCACGCCACCCAGGCCATGGCCCCGGCCCAGCTCGGCGCCGCGCCCTGCACGCGCCTCGTCGAGCGCGAATCGCCCGAGCAGATGAAACGCGGCGCGCGGCGGGTCGACCAGCCAGTCGGGGTTGCCGCGTCCCGCGTTGAGCAGCGTGCCCGCGCTGCGCCGGGCCTGCGCCGCGGCGCGCGCGATCAGGCGATCCTTCAGCTCGAACGGGTCGAGGCGGCCGAGCGCGCGCTGCGTTTCACGCACTGCGCTCGACCGGGTGGCCACGCGCGATCGCCTCATGCCAGGGACTATATCGTCAGGTCCACGATGCTCCTATGATTGGGCTCAACTCGACGCGGAACTGAACCGATGCAAATCGCAGAACGCGATCCAGGCGCGAGCGCCCTGCTGACCGACCTGTACCAGCTCACCATGCTGAAGGCGTACTGGGAGCGCGGCATGCACGAGGTCGCCGCCTTCGAGTTCTTCGTGCGCAAGCTGCCCGCCTGCCGCAACTTCCTGCTTGCCGCCGGGCTCGACTCGGTGCTCGGCTTTCTCGAGAACCTGCACTTCGAGCCGCAGGAGCTCGAGTGGCTGGCGCAGCAGAAAGGCTTCCCGCCGAAGTTCATCGACTGGCTGGCGACGCTGCGCTTCGCCGGCGAGGTCGACGCGATGCCGGAGGGCACCCCGTTCTTCGCCGACGAACCGATCCTGCGCATTGTCGCGCCGCTGCCGCAGGCGCAGCTCATCGAGACCCGTGTCGTCGCGCTGCTGCATTTCTCCTCGCTCATCGCCTCCAAGGCGGCGCGCTGCGTGCTCGCCGCGCCCGGCAAGCTGCTGGTCGACTTCGGCCTGCGCCGCGCGCACGGCGCAGAGGCCGGCCTGCTCGCGGCGCGCACGTCCTACCTCGCCGGCTTCGCCGGCAGCGCGACGGTGCTCGCCGGGCAGCGGTATGGCCTGCCGACCTTCGGCACCATGGCGCATTCCTTCATCCAGGCGCACGACAGCGAAACCGGCGCCTTCCTCGACTTCGCGCGCGCGCACCCCGACAACACCGTGCTGCTGGTCGACACCTACGACACGGAGGCCGGCGCCGCCAAGGTCGTCGCGCTGGTGCCGAAGCTGCGCGCCGAGGGCATCCTGGTGCGCGCGGTGCGCCTCGACTCGGGCGACCTCGCCGCGCATGCGCACAAGGTGCGCAAGATCCTCGACGACGGCGGCTGTCGCGAGATCCGCATCTTCGCCAGCGGCGGGCTCGACGAGTACGCGCTCGCCAAGCTCGCGCCGGCGCCGATCGACGGTTTCGGCGTCGGCACCGCGCTGGTCGTCTCGGACGATGCCCCCGGGCTCGATTGCGCCTACAAGCTGCAGGAATACGCCGGCATCGCACGCCGCAAGCGATCGGAGGGCAAGAGCACCTGGCCCGGGCGCAAGCAGGTGTTTCGCGTGCTCAAGGATGGTCGGCTGGCCCAGGATACCCTCGCGCTGGCCAGCGAGACGCTCGACGGGGAGCCGCTCATCCAGCCGGTGATGCGCGAGGGCCGGCGCCTGGCGCCCGCGCCCGCGCTGAGCGTGCTGCGCGCGCGCACGCGCGCCGCGCTGGAAATTTTGCCTGAAGCCCTGCGCGCGCTCGAGCCGGCCGCCGTGCCGTACCGCGCCGCGGTCACGCCGGCGCTGCGCGCGCTTGCCGACGCCGTCGACCGCCGCCAGGCGGCGGTCGTCGAAGCCGACCGCCTGGCCTGAATCCTTCTAGGGCGAGGTAAAGCGGATCTCGATCCGCCGGTTCTTCTGCCAGGCGGCGGCGCTGTTTGCCGGATCGATCGGCCGATACTCGCCGAAACCGGCGGCAATCAGCCGCTGCGGCGGCACGCCTTCGGCGATCAGCAGCCGCACGATCGACAGCGCGCGCGCGCTCGAGAGCTCCCAGTTGGACGGGAACTCGGACGTGCGAATCGGGCGCCGGTCGGTGTGCCCGTCGATGCGCAGCACCCAGTCGAGGTCGCCTGGAATCTTTTTCGCGACCTCGTTCAGCGTGCGCGCCAGGCGGCGGATCTGCTCCTGCCCCGCCGTGCCCAGCTCGGCCGAGGCCGACGGGAACAGCACCTCGGACTGGAACACGAAGCGGTCGCCGACGATGCGGATGTCGGGCCGCTCGCCAAGCGCCTCGCGCAGCCGGCCGAAGAACTCCGAGCGATAGCGGTTGAGCTCCTGCACGCGGCGCGCGAGCGCCAGGTTGAGGCGCTTGCCCAGGTCGGCGATCTCGACCTGCTGGTCCTTCACCTTCGCTTCCTCGAGCGCGAGCGCTTTCGATACGGCAGCGAGCTGCTCGCGCAGCGCCTGGATCTGGCGCGTGAGCTCGGCGACGCGGCTTTCGGCGCGCTCGGTCAGGCGACGGCCTTCTGCGATCGTGGTG
>Ga0209536_100000197_pt1 | contig 93702 bp, 76 predicted proteins | sample DeeMarSeWOR28_12_FD_187461 | JGI IMG/M metagenome (GOLD analysis project Ga0209536, IMG submission 187461) | Marine sediment microbial communities from White Oak River estuary, North Carolina - WOR-2-8_12 (SPAdes) (version 2) | ecosystem: Environmental > Aquatic > Marine > Intertidal zone >... | reverse complement strand
TTTCTTTTATGGTAAGTCCCAGAGGAACAAGCATGCCGACAGCAACATCTTTGCGTAAAAATCCAACAATCACGGCACCTACTGCTTCAGATGGAAGACCCATTATATCTGTAATTAGGGGTTCTGTAAGACGTCCCAGAAATTCAATGATCCCAAGAGAATATAAAATATTGACAATAAACACTCCGATAAGCACAAATGGAACTGCTTCTTTTAAAAACCAGCGGATTCGCATCCACAATTTTTTAAAAAGGGCATTAAAATACGGCATACGGTAAGGCGGTATTTCAACAAAAATCTCAGGACTTTCCCCTCTTATCGTACGGTTTAAAATGAGGCCAAGAATCACCCAAACGAGAAATAGGGTCCCAAAGACAGCTGCCATCGCCGGTGCGCCATATGGTCCAACAAGGCCAAAAATCATTGCTGTTTGTGCCATGCATGGAACAGCGATAGCCATCAGTGTTGCAGCAATGAATTTCTCACGCCTTGTTTCGAGTATTCTTGTGGCCATTGCTCCCGGAACATTGCATCCTATCCCTAGCAGCATTGGAATAATCGCCAGACCATGAATACCCAGCTTGTGCATTAAATTATCAACCAGTACACCAAGTCTTGGCAGATATCCTGAGTCTTCAAGGAAACTGAGAACCAAATAAAATGAAACCACATAAGGTAACACCATTCCCAGCGGAACAAATAACCCTGTTGTCAATAAACCCAGAGACTCAACAAAATCAATTTGACCATCTACCAGTTTCCCGATCAGCAAACCATGAATAAAGCCGCTACTTCCCAAGGCCTCAGAAATTTTCATTATCAGAGGAGCCCACAGCTCCTCAAACAGAGGCTCAAAAATATAGGCTATCAGCGTTTCACCGACAAATCGAATCAATGCAAATGAAGCCATTAATATAAGTATGGCGACCGGAATTCCGGCCAAAGGATGAATAGATATATCCTCAATTCTTTCAAAAAATGTATGATGTCTGTGAGAAAGGGTTTGAGTTTCAGAGAGAATATTGCCTATTTCAACCCAACGATTGTCCTCATTAAAATCAATTTCACTTTCCCTTGCCTCTTTGAGACGGGACACCAGGCGTTTGATACCCTGACCACTTATGGCACTTGTTGTCGTCACCGGAACATTTAATAGTTTTTCCAGTTTTTCTACATCAATATGGACTCCCACATGTTTTGTTTCATCCCAAAAATTTAAAGCTATAATCACAGGAATTTTTTTCTTAAGTAATTGTAGTGTCAGATTGAGATTTCGTTCGAGATTTGTTGAATCAATGACATTTACAAAAATGCAATCATTATTCTTAATCGCCTCATTCATCATCGATGTGGCAACTTCTTCTGCTTTAGAGGTAGGTTGAAAAGAATATGTTCCCGGAATATCAATCACCTCTGATTTACTGCCATTCATTCGCAGATATCCCTTACTGTATTCTACCGTTGTTCCGGGATAATTAGAGGCGATAACACGGACACCGGTTAAACGGGAAAAAAGTGCACTTTTTCCAACATTGGGATTACCGATCAAAAATATCTTTTTCACGCGCTATGACCATCTACAAGAATTTTTTTTGCCATCCCATGACCAATGGCCAGTTTAGTCGATCCGATTTTGATCGTTACCGGACCATTGAGAACCTGTGCTGAAAGTTTTATTATCTGGGAACCAACTCTGAGACCAATCGCATCTATTTTTTTCTGGAATTGTATACCTCCATTTATTTCAACAACCTTTACAGTCTTACCTTCTTTAATTTGCGTTAAATCTTTAAATTCCATTTTATCGTTCCTTCACATTTATTTAAGTTACCACTGAGTGCACAGAGTGTTTCAAATATATTTTTGACTTCTAAATAATGAACGCTTTGTCCGTGTTCTCTGTGGTTTGATATACACTACGTTATCTTTTGCTAATGACCCTTATATTTAAAGAAACATTCCAGTTCACAGACAGGACAATCTTCAGCCGTTTCACAAACATGATTAAAATTTTCCAATCCCTTTCTGAATTTTATGGCATCAGTTTGATCGGATAAAAAATATCCCATAAAACTGATTAATTTCTTACCGGTTGGTTCGCTGAGGAGATGCTCTACTTTGCATGCTTCAACTTCTGCATCTTGTGAAGAAAGGTCTAAGACTTCACGAAAAAATTGCTGCACAATCCGTCTCTTAGTCAGAACGGAATTTACCAGATTTTTACCCTTTTTTGACAGTCTCAAAAAGCGATTTTTATCTTCCCTTACAAATCCTTTTTCTCTCAGTTTCGTTACAGTAATTGAAACACTGGCCCGGCTGATGTTTAAGTGATTTGCCACATCTACAGACCTTGAATATCCGTTCTCCTTAAGCAAAGAGTTTATGGCCAGCAAGTGGTGAATGCTGCTGTGAGTTAATTCTGTTTGTTCAAATTTTTTCCAGACATCTTTCATTTTAATACCTGTATAACTTTTGTTAAATTTACTTAACAAAAGTTACAAAATTGATCTTCAATTAGCAATACCGTTGGATTATGAAAGAGGTATAAGTTTCATCTGAAAGTACTCTGATCGTATCAATTAGCGGCAAAATAGTATGATCTGTACGATTTTGAGTAAAAAACTGTGTAAATGTGAGAATATAGTTTTAAACATTAGATACCGGATACCTGATTCCGGATACCAGATGTGGAAGATATAACTTGGAATTATTAATGAGATCAGAGATGTGGGAAATGGGCTACGTAATATAAGATGCGAGATTTTAAATATTCTTTGCGCTCTTTGCGGTTATAGTCATCTTATCTATATTTAGAAAACCGTTAGCCGGTGCCAAAGAAGAGACGCCAAAGTTGGGCAATAAAGAAGCAAATGGTGAGACCCATCATAATCGGTAAAAATGTAGAGATAGCTGTCCATTTAATACTTTTGGTCTCTTTATAGATGGTATAGATTGTTGTCGAACAGGGATTGTGGATCAGACTAAATAGCATCAAATTTATGGCTGTCAACAACGTCCATCCCCCGGCCGAAAACAGTTCCGTATATGTCCGGTAATCGTCCAACTCAAATATAACCCCTGCACCCTCACCAACACTGCTTACATTTAAGGTCATTACCGTCAACATTAAAATTGTAGGGATGACAATTTCGTTTGCCGGAATGGCTATGATATAAGCAAAAAGAATCACACCGTTTAATCCGAGGAGCAATCCAAACGGGCCAAGGAAATTTATAATATGCTCTCCAATGCTCATATCACCAATCATCAGATTAGCACTTAACCATATAACGGCCCCTGCAGGTACAGCAAAAATTATAGCACGCCACAAAACAAAGATCGTTCTGTCGATCAATGATGTGTACAATGTCTGTAGTATTTTGGGGGGACGGTAAGGGGGAAGTTCGAGACTGAACGCTGAGGCTTCGCCCTTCAATATTGTGCGTGATAAAAACCATGAAGTGATAAAAGTTAGGGCAACTCCAAGAAGAGCCACAAAAACAACTGCCCCCGCAGAGACCAGTCCGCCAAGTGCCGCCGGTACAAGAGAACCAATAAACAAAGAAGCAATCAGAATTTGTGTTGGCCAGCGTCCGTTACACAGTGAAAAGTTATTTGTAATGATCGCAATCAGTCTTTCCCTTGGACTATCTATTACGCGTGTGGCGATAATGCCTGCTGCATTGCATCCATATCCCATTGCCATGGTCAGTGCCTGTTTACCATGTGCACCCGCCTTTTTAAAAAAACTGTCAAGATTAAATGCTACACGGGGCAAGTATCCAAAATCTTCTAAAAGTGTGAAAAGAGGAAAAAAGATAGCCATGGGTGGCAACATAACACTGATCACCCAGGCCATCGACAGATAAACACCATCAATCATGAGACCATTGAGCCATAGAGGCAGTCCGATCGTAAGAGCGGCATCTTTAAGAATCGGATGGATTATTTCGATTAATAAACTGGCAAGAAGAGCTGAGGGCACATTTGCGCCTGATATTGTTATCCAGAACACAGCCGTCAGCATTAATAACATGATTGGGAAGCCGGTCCATCTGCTGGTCAGCAGACGATCCAAGGTTTTATCCCAATCATATCTGGGCTTAGCATCAACTTTAGTGACTACTTTTTCAGATATCTTTGCTGCATCCTGATATATAGATTCTAAAAGAGAATCATGCAAATTTTCGCCGAGTTCCCAGCGAAGTGAATTTGCTGTATCGAGGATATCGTCACTAATTTTCTGCTCTTGCTGTTTAATAGATTCTGTATGATTTTTCATTTGTTACACCGCTTCAATACTTTTTAAATTCTGTTCCAATTTATCCAATTCACCGTCCTTAACAGCTTCAATTATCCGGGGATCTCCTTCCAGCAGTCGCAGTGCTATCCAGCGGGCATTTGAAATACCTTTAAATCTATTTTCAATTTTTTCAACTAAGTGTGAAACCGCACGTCTGAGCGGTTTTGATCCACTGGCAATCCGATGAGGCTTACAAATATATAATCCATTTGCCACTTCATGGATCGCCTTGAGAAGTTCCTGTATGCCTTCGCTTCTGCGCGCACTTGTCGGAATAACAGGCACTCCCAATTCTTTTGAGAGCTTTCGCTCATCAATAGATAATTGATGCCGGTGTGCCTCATCTATTAAATTAAGACAAACGACTATCCTATCCGTAATTTCGAGAATTTGCAGGGTGAGATTCAGATTCCTCTCAATTCGCGTCGCATCCATGACAATTACGGTTACGTCGGGTTTCCCGAATAGAATAAAATTACGGGCTACCTCTTCATCGGTGCTCGTTGACAAAAGAGAATAGGTTCCAGGTAAATCGACCAGTTTATATCGCTTTTCCTGGTAGAGAAAACCCCCTTCTGCACGGGTTACCGTTTTACCAGGCCAATTGCCGGTATGTTGCCGCAGACCTGTGAGAGCGTTAAAGACTGTACTTTTTCCTGTATTTGGATTCCCTGCCAACGCAAGAACATAATCCCAGTTATCCGTATTCACACCCAACTTTTTCAAATATGCTGACTGATGAACAGGACATGTTTCACAATTGCTTAATTTATTTGCCATATTTTATTTCCCTAGATTTTAAAAAGAACTGAAATTATCCATCGTAACTGAATTTTCTAATGTCACCTAAATGACGCCGGATACCGGATTTGGGAGATCTCAAATCTAACATTCTCATCTCAAATCAGGAATCTGGAATCGGTATCTGGCATCTGATATCATATATCAATTTTGTAATTGTTGAATATTATTTATCGGTTTTACGTGAATAAACTCGGCCTGGTCATCACGTAAGGCAATCATTGCCCCGCGAACATAGTATGCTCTGGGATCACCGCCGGCACTGGTCATCGCCAGGGAAATTAATGTTCCCGGCACAATGCCCAAATCCATGAGGCGGCGACGTTGCGGACCGCGACAGGCTCTAGAAATTTCAACGACCTCCACTTCTTCCCCTAGTTCGAGAGAAGAAAGAAATTTTGGAGTGTCTTCAACTTTTTTTTCTTCAGAGGCAATCTCAACAAAAATATTTTTTGTCATGGCCTCTGTCAGGGAGTGAACTTTGCCTTCCACAAGTATGTGTAGATTCTTTCTCGATTTTTTCAATATTTCAATATAAATCCCCAGATGAATTCCCATCTCTATAATTTCTGCATAAATGGCTGGTGGCTCATCTTCAATTTGGATAACCTGAACAGTATCTCCATTTGAAAAATCTCTTATCGCTCTACCTCTGTGTGGTGGTAAATCTCCGGAAGCGGTGGGAATAGGATCACCGTGAGGATCATAGCGTGGATATCCCAACTGCTTGCTGATTTTATTCGCCTCTTCTTCTGTGAAAAGATGTTCCTTGATTTCGGCCTGTTCATGCCAGTCCGTTTCCGGTACACCTGTTTCTTCAGCAAGATACCGTTCCCATAACCGGTGTACACGCACAATTCGCAGGGCATAATTTCTGCCTTCGGTAGTCAGTTGAAATCCTTGTCCGCTAATTGTAAGCAATCTCAAAGATTCAAGTCTTTTAAGAATAGGATTAATCTGCTGGGTTTCAATAGACATGACACTTGAAAGACTGTGATATGTGCAGGTAATATTATCTTCTTCGCAGTTATAAATATTTTTTAGTGCGTCTTCCATTAAAATCCTTCTTCTATTATCTTTTGACCAGCGCAATCTGGCTATCAATCCTTTTTCCGGCCAAAACAAAAGATAAGCTCCGATAAAAACTACGACTGCGATTAACAAGGCCATTACAGGATCAACCATATATTTCTCCTTCAATTTTTGAATTCATTCCTCGGATACCAGATACCTGATACCGGATGCCAGATGCTGGATAATATCTTGGTTGTGACAACAGGAATCAGGGATCAGGCATCCGGTATCTGGCATCATTATCAAGTCCGAACGATCGTCACCCGGATCTTCTCCGCCAGATGATCAGAAATTGCCAGATAGACCTGGCTATTACTCACTAAAAAAGACTCGTTTTGGGGACCAATTTTTTTAATTTGCCATTCCGTACCTGGCAGGAAATCATTATCTGAACAATATTTTTTTTCTTTTCCGCTCATCGGTATTTGAACAACTTTGAATAGTATGTCCACTTCAACTTCATTAAGTGTATAATGGATGTCTCCCATTTGGGAAAGAGGTATAATCGCACCATGCGGATCCGTGTTCGGATAATTTAAAAATTCGTCTATCTTCATAATCAATTGGTCAGACATCACATGTTCAAGTTTTTCTGCTTCATCATGGAGAAGAGGTTCTTCGATTTTCAAAACCGTTCGCAAGAAAGTTTCTATCAATCGATGTTTCCGGATTAACTTTTCTGCTTCTCTACGTCCGGAGACAGTTAATTTTGCACCTTCCTGTTTGTTGTACGATATTAACCCAAACTTTGACAATTGCTTATACATAGTTACAACTGTGGGCGGTTTTACGACAAGCATATCTGCAACAGCCTTCATCTTTGCTTTTTCACCTACTTGATCCAGATACCAAATCGCTTTGACATAATCCTGTTGTGTCCTGGATAATTCCAAAAATGAGTCCTTTATCTCATATTACATTTAATAGAACGAAAAACTTAATTAGATTATTCTAATTTTTTATTAGAATTTTCTACAACTTAATTAATTTAAATAAAAAGTCAATACCTGACACATAAATAGTGACCAATTGGAACAATATTTGCTAGGATAGAATCAGGAAGATTAACTGAGATTATAGGAATTATAAATGAAACCACCGAGACCACAGAGGCATTCTCCGGGGACTCTTAAAAAATATCCTCACACAAATATTACTGAAAAAATATTTTCATGTGCAATCAAAGGTCATTCAATACTTGGGCCCGGATTACTTAAAAATTTATATGAAGAAGCAATGGAAATAGAATTTAAGTCTGGAGGAATAAAATGTATAAGACAAAAACAAATTGAAATCAAATATCAAGATTCCTCCAAGTGTTCTCTGTGGTTTCTTTTTAATCTGCTTTAAATTAAATATCTATCATAATTGGGATCATGAAAGTCTCGAAATATACATATTTTAATTTAAGTTGTGAATTTCTTAAATTTGCCTTCATTAGACCGGTTTGTAAGACGATCATATATATTATTCTTATTGGTTACCTGTTTTGCTGTCCTGTGGCGAAAGGTGCATTTGAAAAAAAGGAGGTCGGGGCTTCATCTTTTGCCATAGGAAATGCGGCGGTAGCGATAGAGAACAATATGTTTGCAATCTACTATAACCCGGCTGCTCTGGTACCATCTGAGCCTTCGCGGATTGCATTTACATTTCAGAATTTTTATGGTATAAGTGATCTGAATGCAATGGATTTATCAAGTTGTTTTTCTTTGGCCGATCATCCATTTTCAATAGCCTTTAACAGTTTTGGTGATCAAAAGTATCATGAATTTCAGTTTTCTGTCGGTAGCAGTTTTAATATCATCGAAAATGGATCTGTCGGAACGAGTATTCAGTGTTATATGTTATCTATATATGGTTATGGTCAAACCACTACCTGGGGTATAAACCTGGGAATTTTGTACAAATTTCTACCTGGACTTACAATCGGTACAATGGTTACAAATCTTAACCAGCCGTCAATTTCAGAATCCAAAGATCAACTGCCGCAGACAATGAGTATGGGATGCAGTTATTATCCTGTTAATAATCTGATGCTTTCATTGGAAATATTTCAGGATTTACGATATGAACCGGAATTCAGAGCCGGTTTTACTTATCAGGTTATGCCTGTGTTAACGATACGGATCGGTTTGGAGGATCAGCTCAATATTTACTGTTACGGTTTGGGTATACAGGTAGGTCGGCTTTTCGTTGATTATGCATTAAGAACTCATTCCGTATTAGGTATATCACACATCGTCACACTAATAATTACGTTATGAAAATTCATTTTAAAATATTTCTATATATTTTCATAGGTTTTGTCGCTGTTCGATCCGATGTCGATTCACAATTGAAAAACAATAGAAAGCAGCTAAATCGTGTTCAGGAGCAGATCAGTGCGCTCAGGAAAGAAATAGCCAAGACAGACATCAAAGCAAGTTCGACCGTAGAACAGATTAAGGTCCTTGATCAGGAAATAGCCCTCCTCACAAAATCATATATTCTTTTAAATAAAGAAGTCGGATTATTATCAAAAAAAATTGAAATAACCCGGGATCAGCTTCAGGTAAATCGTAGAAAATTAAGAAGCCTTAAAGATCAGTATTTAAAGCGAGTGATCAATCTTTATAAACACGGAAAAGTACAAAATATTGAGTTATTGCTGGATGCAGGTTCGATTAACGAAGCTCTGGTCCGGTACAAATACCTTCAGTTTTTTAATGAACAGGAGAAGCTGGTCATTCAAAAAATTCAAAACCGGGTTGAAACGATTCAGAATCTCGAACAACAACTAAGTCTCGATCATCAGAATCAACGAAATGCTTTAAAAGAAAAAGAACGACAACAGGTCAAATCGCTCGCCCGCAAGAATGAAAAAAAGGTAATGGTTGAACGGTTGCGATGGAACAGCCAAAATCTTAATAAACAACTGAAGTCCGCCGAAGAAGAATATCAAAAACTTTATGATATTATTGTCGCCCTTGAACGTCAACGTCGTTTAAGGGAGGAAAGCGGTGAACCTCAACCTGAGCTGACCTTAAATTTAAAAGATATCAGGAAAAATAAAGGAAAACTTCCCTGGCCCGTGAGTGGAAAAATTCTTCACAAATATGGAAAACAGAAAGATATCCGTTTAAAAACAACAATAAATAATACCGGTATTGATATCAGAGCTGAAGCTGGAACTGAGGTAAAGGCAGTTTTTATCGGATTGGTAAGTGAGGTTACATATCTGTCAGGATTTGGAAATACCGTTATACTTGATCATGGAAATGGATATTATACGGTTTATGCACATCTTGATGAGTTTTTTGTTGAACCGGATGTGGTTGTCAATGCCGGTGAAGTTATAGGATTGGTCGGCGATTCTGGATCACTAGAAGGTGCGAAGCTACATTTTGCTATATTTGCCAATCAGACAACTGAAAATCCACAAAGCTGGTTGCGCTAGGTTTTAGATTTAAAAACGTTTTCTTCTTTCTCTTCTCACAGAAGTAGGACCTTCATGTTCATCACAAACTTCCGTTGGGACAAATTTCAAATTAAATAACTCTTCCACAACTTCCGGGCAATAGTTTGTAATCAGCTTTTTAGAACTTTTACAGATTTTTATTTTTACCACATTTGGCGATTCTGCAAACTTTTTAGCAGGAAAATCCAGGGAATCATAAACAGTCTTCATAAAAGTCGCCCAAAAGGGTAGAGCAGATGTCGCTCCTGTCTCACCTGGCCCAAGAGTCAGACTTGGATCATCAAAACCCACCCAAACTCCGGATGCAAGATGGGGTGTAAATCCGACAAACCAGGCATCTGTATGATCATTGGTTGTCCCGGTTTTCCCTCCGGCAACTTCATAAAATTTATAATCCCTGCGTGCCGCATAACCAGTCCCATGGTTTATGACATCCTGCAACATACTATTCATAATTTGCGTTGTTTCCCCACTTAAGACTTCACGCCCGATTGAACGGTTGCGGTAAATAACATTACCGGTCTTATCCTCAATCTTAATGATGGAAATTGGCTTTACATGAACACCGTTATTACTGAAAACTCCATAGGCTGAAACAAGCTCAATCGGTTTTACTTCTGAAGTTCCCAGAGCCAGCGAAGATACCGGGCGGATACGGGTTGTAATTCCCATCCTCTTGGCATAACCGGCAACCAATCGTGGTGTAATTTCACGGATCAAACGGATAGTAACAAGATTTTTTGAACGCCTTTGTGCTTCCCGAAGAGACATATAACCTGAAACTGTGTTGTCGTAATTGTGTGGTGTCCATCTTGTTCCGTCATCATTTATTTCAACAAAGGGTTGATTTAGAAACTCATCAGCCGGGCTATAGCCATTATCAATTGCTGCAGTGTAGACAAAGGGTTTAAAAGCTGATCCTGGTTGACGCGGAGCCTGAGTTGCCCGATTAAATTTATATTTTTCAAAATCACGGCCACCCACCATTCCAAGGATATGACCATTTGAGGGATCTAAACAGACAAAAGCGATCTGTACAGTCGTCATCTCTTTGAACAGCGAATCACTTCCAAGAGAATCAACAATCTGTTTTTTAAACTTAATAATCTCCTTCTTTCTTAACACTCGTTCCTGAAGAATGGGCATCCGCTCCGCTATCGCGTCGTTCATATACTGTTGGATTTTGGTGTTAAGAGTGGTGTATACACGTAACCCATCTTCATATACGTTTACATCCAGTGAATCTTGTAATTGATTGAGCTGCTGCCTGACATATTCCGTAAAGTAAGGTGCAATTTTATCTTTTTGTGATGAAGGATCGAGCTTTAATGGCATTGCCCTTAAGCTATCAACTTTGGTTTTAGAAGTATATCCAACTTCAACCAGGTTACCTAATACTTCATTGCGCCTTTTAATCGCACGCTCCGGATTATTAAGCGGATTATAGAGTGTTTGTGCCTGTAATACACCAACAAGCAAGGCACATTCTTCAACTTTTAATTCTTCAACATCTTTCGAAAAGAAACGTCTTGATGCAGCTTGCACTCCATAGGAATTACTTCCAAAAAACATAATGTTCAAATACATTTCGATAATTTCTTTTTTGGAGTAAGTTCGTTCGATTTGAATCGTCGTCAACGTTTCTTTAATTTTTCTTGCCCAAGTTCGCTCCAGACCAAAATATAAATTTCGGGATAACTGCATGGTCAGCGTGCTGCTACCTTCAACAATTTCAAAATAAGTCAGATTTACATAAAATGAGCGTAAAACACTGAGAATATTCACACCCCAGTGGTCATAAAAACGACGATCTTCCGTTGCCAGGAGACAGGCTATTAATTCATCGGGGAATTTATTAAATGGGGTGATGGTTCTGTTCTTTTGATAGAAACTTTCAATAACTTCACCGTCTTCAGAGTAGACTTTTGTTGCAAGAGCCGGATCTATATTTTCAAGTTTTGTCAGTGAAGGCAGATCCTGACTTAAATAATAGAGATACCCCATACCGCTGATTATGATCGCGGCAAACAAAATCCAGATCAGAGTTAATCTTACTTTTGGTCTCGGTTTTGTTGCTCTGAATTCCTGTTCTGGTTTTTCTGGAACCACTGGTCTGATTTTTGTAGATGTAGCGTTATTTCTTCTTCTTCTTTTCATAATATCTGGAACATTTCATGAAATTTTGGATTATATATTTTAGACGTCTGATCTGATACCTGATACCGGATGCCAGATATGAGATGTGTGATGTGCGATATGAGTTGAGAAGCAATTAATACACTATTATCTTGTTTTGGTATCACGAATCCCTTATTTCATCTCTCTTATCGCATATCTGGTATCCGGCATCTGGTATCAGTAAATCAGTATCATTAATTATCGGTAATTCATCAAGATAATTAACTTTTTACCGATTAAGTCTATAAGCTAAAGATTAATAGAGGCCAAATCAAGAAGATTTAAATCATTTAAAATTTTAAACTTGTTATTCCTCTTTTGACAAATTAAATTGTTTGCTCTATGAAAAAATACGTCTACATCTTTCTCTTTCCTGTACTTGTTATTTTTGGTTGTGCTAAGCAACAGACGCTTAAAACAGCAGATATTTCAAGTACACAGGAAATTAAAGCTCGTGATCATTTCACAAAAGGTATGATTTATGAACTTGATAATAAATACGAAAATGCGTTGATAGAATTTTATCAGGCCTTGCTCTACGATTCGACTTCAGCGACAATATACAATCGCATTGCTGAAAATCACATTTCTTTGGGTCGTTTTGAGAGCGCCCTTCGTTATTTGCAAAAATCCTTAAAATTAAGACCGTATGAGCCTGAGACAATTCGCCTTATTGCAGACTGTCATTATCGTCTTAAAGATGATGAACAAGCCATATACAATTTAAAGCAGGTTCTTGAAATTGATCCTTTCGATGAAAATGCGCGTAGACTCTTATTGCTGTTATACCATAAGAATGGCAATTATTTAGGCCTGGCCAAACAGTATGAACAAATGATAAATATCTACGGAGAGGATGAGGAATGGGTTCGTAAAGCAGCAACCATCTATTTAAAAAACGGTCAGGTGGATGAGGCTCTGGCGCTGTTTAACTTATATGTAGAGGCTGATTCAAATAATGCCGGAATGTGGTATAGTGTTGGCATGGCCTATGAATTGAAAGAACAACCTGATGAGGCAATTTCTGCCTATATGAAAGCCATTGAATTAGCTCCTGAAGTGACTGAGGCGGCAGAAAGAATTTATTCGCTGTGCAGAAAAGAACAGGAGTGGGAAAAACTTATTACCATTTTTGAACCCTACATCGATACACCAAATTCCAATATTTACAGATTGGGGATTGCGGACGCTTATATATCCAAGGAAGACAAAGATTTTGAGACTTCAGAAATCCTGCTTTCGCCATTGCTTCTGAAAGAAGATGCAGAATGGCAGGTTTATGACCTGATGGGCCGCACTGAATGGGGGAAAAAAAATTACAGTAAAGCCGCTGCCTATTTTCAAATAGTGATAGATAAAGATTCCAGGAACAGGATCGGATGGATATTTAAAGGATTTGTTCTCTCTGATGCCGATAGTCTCGAAAGTGCTGAAAAGCATTATAAAAGAGCGCTAGATTTTCTCCCAAACGACCCGTTTCTCCTCACATTTCACGGAATTTCACTTCAGCGTTTAAACCGGGATGAGGAAGCGGTAATTCAATTAGAAAAATCACTAACAATAGATTCTACCAGTGTAAACACTCTTGTCTCATATGGCATTTCCCTGCAACGTTTGCATCAGTCAGAACAAGCCGTTAAGCCGTTAGAAAAAGCATTGGCGCTTGAACCGAACAATTATTCAGCATTGAGCACTTTAGGAATGATCTATGATGAATTAAAGATTTACGATAAATGTGATACCCTTTATGTAAGAGCGCTTCGTCTTTTCCCGGATGATCCGCTTTTTCTGAATAATTACGCTTATAGTCTGGCAGAAAGATCTGAACAGTTAGATTTTGCTCTTGAGATGGCGAAAAAAGCTGTGGCGGCGGAACCCGAGAACGATGCTTACCAGGATACGATTGGCTGGATATATTACCGCCTGGGGATGTATGATCTCGCTCTTTTCCATATTAAAAAATCTGTCGATAACAGACAGGATAGCGCAGTCGTTATTGAGCATCTTGGTGATGTCTATCATAAACTTGGTGATCTTAATGAAGCAAAAAGCCAATGGAAACGTGCCCTGGAAATAGACAAGGATAATGAAAGGTTAAAACGGAAGATTGAAAATACCCGGCATGAGATGTAGCTTATTTTTTATAATCACCATCCTCTTCACTGCATGTACCAGCCCAAAATTAGTTCTAGATACTGAAAAAGTCTCATTTAATGAATTGCTGGATTATATTCAGACGGAGGAAGGACAACTTAATACACTTGAAGCAAGTTGTCGCATTTCTGTTGATTCAGAAGAGTTCAGTGGTAACTTTTTCGCAAATGTTTATTATATTAAAGAAGATTCTCTTTTGCTTTCAGTTTCCGGTCCTTTCGGAGTTCAGGCCGGTACATTGTTCATCGGTAGGGAACGATTTATTTTTTATAACCAGATGTCCAATAAATTTTATAATGGTTCTGTCACAGACTTCGAGGATAAGAATCTTTTTCAGTTTCCTCTTAAATTAAAAGAGTTGATAAATATTTTTGCTGCAAAAGAAAATCTGCCGTCAATGAAAATTGAAGAATACAGGATCGATGACGGCCAATATTTTATAAATGCTAAAAACGGTTATCATTCTTACAATATTTGGATTGATAACACAACGGGACGAATCTCTAAACTTTCTCAACATAAAGATGAACAGACTCTGTTTATCCGTGAATATGGAGACTTTACCTCTGGTGATGATTCATATTTTCCGCGCAAAATAAAAATGGTGAGACCGGAAGAAAAACAGGCCGTTTCTGTTTATTATACACATCTCTCTATTAATGAGGATATAGACAGGGATAATTTTATAATAAATATCTCCGATAATGCTGAACAAATGATTTTTTCAAGATAAAAACCAAAAATGGCAAAATCATGGATATTTCGATAATAATTCCGCTTTATAACGAAGAGGATTCTCTTAACGAGTTGACAGAACAAATTGTTGGCGTTTTGGAAGGTCTCGAAAAATCTTATGAAATTTGTTTTGTGGATGACGGAAGTACGGATGATTCCCTCTCCCGAATAAAAAAGTTAAGAGAAGAGAATCAGAATATAAAAATATTGAGTTTCAGAAAAAATTATGGGAAAAGTGCCGCATTATCTGAAGGTTTTAAAATGGCTTCGGGAGATATTATTGTGACGATTGACGCCGATCTTCAGGATGATCCTGCAGAAATTCCAAATCTTATTTCAAAAATTAACGATGGATATGATCTCGTTTCTGGTTGGAAAAAGAAGCGGCATGACCCGATAACCAAAACATTACCCTCTAAATTATTTAACTTTATTACGGCCCGATTTACGGGTATTAAAATTCATGATTTTAACTGTGGATTAAAAGCCTATCGGCAAGAAGTCATAAAAGAAATTCCGGTCTATGGTAGTTTACATCGATACTTACCTGTACTTGCCCATTGGAAAGGGTTTGCAATTGGTGAAATTATTGTCCAACACCATTCCAGAAAATATGGTGTAACCAAATATGGGTGGCGTCGGTTTTTTGATGGCTTTTTTGATCTGTTTACTGTTCTGTTTCTAACAAAATATCGACAAAAACCGCTACATCTTTTTGGTTTTTTCGGAATGACATCTTTTACCGCCGGATTTGTAATTTCAGTTTATCTTACTATTCTATGGTTTCAGGGATATGGCATCGGAAACCGACCCTTATTGTTTTTAGGTATTCTACTAATTATTGTCGGTATGCAGTCCTTTTCTATCGGTTTAATCGGGGAAATGATTACAAATTTAAAAGATGAAGAAGGATCTTATTCAATTCGCGAAAAAATCACTTGAAAGCAATAAGGATTATTGATGAGCGATAAAAATTATTTTGTACATGAATCCAGCTATATTGATACACCCTGTGAAATTGGAGAAGGAACAAAAATCTGGCATTTTTCGCATGTAATGAAAAATGCGAAAATCGGTAAAAATTGTAATATTGGTCAAAATGTGGTTATTTCACCAGATGTTATACTTGGAGAAAATGTAAAAATACAAAATAACGTATCAGTATACACCGGTGTTATTTGTGAAGATGATGTCTTTCTTGGACCGTCAATGGTTTTTACAAATGTCGTAAATCCACGAAGCCACATCATTCGTAAAGATCAGTATCAGAGAACATTGGTGAAGAAAGGAGCGTCGATCGGTGCAAATGCAGTGATCATTTGCGGTAATGATATCGGTAAATTTGCCTTTATCGGAGCCGGCGCTGTAATAACAAAGGATGTTCCCGATTACGCTCTGGTCGTCGGAAATCCAGGTAGGATTGTAGGTTGGATGTGTCACTGTGGAGTTCGTTTGAACTTTCAGAATGATTCCGAGGTAAAATGTACCGCTTGTGGAAAGGAATATAAAATGAAGAGTGATAGAGAAATCCATGAAAAGAAATCAACGGAGGTGACTTCTGTTCCCCTTCTCGATTTAAAAGCCCAATATACAACGATAAAAAATGCCATTGAGCCGGTGATAAGTGAGGTCATTGAATCCCAGTATTTTATCCTCGGCCCAAAAGTTAAAGAATTGGAGGACAAAGTTGCTGCTTATTCTCAATGTCGTCATGCTGTTGGCGTGTCTTCCGGAACTGATGCACTCCTCATTGCCCTGATGGCACTGGATCTAAAAGCAGGCGATGAGGTGATCACGACCCCATTCAGTTTTTTTGCAACTGCAGGCGTTATTGCCCGCCTGAATCTAAAACCGGTTTTTGTGGATATTGAAAAAGATACCTACAACCTTGATCCTCAAAAAATTGAATCAGCGATTACCAATAAAACAAAAGTGATTATCCCGGTTCATTTATTTGGTCAAATGGCTGATATGGATCCCATCATGCAAATTGCTTTGAATCACAATCTCACGATTATTGAGGATGCTGCCCAGGCCATTGGTTCTCAAGATGATAAGGGACGTCGTGCCGGTTCAATAGGACACATGGGATGTTTTTCATTTTTTCCAAGTAAAAATCTTGGTGGATTCGGGGATGCCGGAATGGTTGTAACGAACGATCAGGAACTGGCTGATAAATTGGTAAAATTACGCGTTCATGGATCTGAACCTAAATATTATCACCAGATCATAGGCGGAAACTTCAGGATTGATGCCTTACAGGCAGCGATTCTCACAGTCAAACTGGATTATCTGGATCAATGGACGGAAGCCAGACAAAAAAATGCCAGCGAATATATCGATAAAATGAAAGAGCGAAATCTCCAGGAATTTTTGGGATTTCCTTCTATTAAAAAGGGGTATCGTCATATTTTTAATCAATTTGTATTACGTAGTTCAAAGCGCGATGAACTTATTCAATATTTAAGAGAACACAAAATTGGTTGTGAAATCTATTATCCGGTATCTCTAAGCAATCAGGAATGCTTTTCATATCTCAACTATAAAAAGGGAGATTTTCCTGTTGCAGAAAAAGCAGCAGATGAGGTACTGGCGATTCCAATATATCCGGAATTAACCGAAGCACAAAAAAATTATATTATAGATACTATCGCAAATTTTTTCAACACTTAATCGTTGCAAAACCACAGAGTTTCCCCTCTCTTTTAACATCAATTCCTAAACGTTTGTTTGAGGTTTATGTGGCAAAAATAATATTCTTACTTCTAATGACTCACTTGCTTTATTCACAAAGCATACAACGCTTAACGGCGGATAGATTTACACATTATAGAATTGACGACTGGATTTCTTATGCCGCCGCACTTGAAATCACCTCAGTAGAAATTGATGACAATTATATCTACTTCGGCTCCCGCACCGGAGGGATATTGCGACTTAATAAGTATGACGGCACTTGGGATTTTCCCTATACAACAAGCAGTGGACTTAGAAGTAATACGATATATCAGATCGTCTATAACGAAAACGATGGTTTTTTATACGCGCAGACACCTGCCGGCATAGATGTCTACAAGTGGGCTGAGAAATTTTGGCAACCCTCTTCAAAATCATATCTTCCTCAATCAAGATATCCTGATCGAACAGAGATCGAGAATTTTTTACGCAGTGATGTGGATAGATATCGTTTCCCTCCGTATTATAGACCGGCTAATCATGAACTCCCTGATTTCTTTACTGAAAGATTTTTCATGTACCATCTTGGAGGTTATGTATTAGATCAGCATAACCGTCAATTCAATTTTACAGACCGGATTGTTGATTCATGGCAAAGGTTATGGGTCGGCACGGATGGTTTTGGTCCTATGAAAGCTGAACTTGATCACAAACATCTGGAATCAATACCACAATCAATTCCTCATATATCCCCCAGAGATTTATATATCGATGATAGTATTATCTGGATTGGGGGATTCAGGTATGAGCACTCAGTGGGTGGGATTACCCGTTGGAAACGGAAATCGGGTGAATGGACGTATTTTGAAGCGCCCTTTTTGCCTCGGATCTATAAAGACGATATCCATGCGATTGATGGTAATGAACAGTATGTACTCTTCGCGACTGTCCTCGGCCTTACTTTGTATGACAAAAATAAGGATAAATGGAAAACCCTCGATATCAGAGATGGTTTGGATGGAAACAGGATTTTTGACGTTATTGTTGAGGGAGATACAGCCTTTGTTGCCACCGAATACGGATTAAATTGGATTGATCTGCTCTCTTTAGAGATCTATAAACCATCTGATACAGTTTTAGATAATGTACGTATAAATCAGCTGACACATGATGGTAAGGTTCTTTGGGCCGCGACTCAGTTTGGATTATATGCCATTGATTCTTTCAGGGATATCATTACATTTCATTCTTCTCGTGCCGTATTACCCGATTATAATCCGACAGCTATAGAAGTAATAAATGATCAGATTTGGTTTGCAAACAGATATGGAATTGCTTACTGGGACAGAGATTCCGATCAATGGTTTAGCTTTCCGGGACTAGATTTTCATGGAGAAATTCGTGATATTGCCTCCACAAAAAATACAATTTGGTTTGCTACCGACCAGGGATTGCTCAGGTATAATATTCGAAGAGATTATTGGAGAATTTACGACGAAAGAGATGGTTTGATCAGCCGTAATGTTTTTCGTCTCGATCCGGATGGGGGACATATTTGGATAAGTACGGAAGACGGCATAACTTCATTTCGTTGGAAACGAACGGGTAGGATTGATTAAGGTGCATTCGACCAACCGTATTCACAATTTAGCGTTTTATTTCTCTTAAAAACTCTTCCACCTCGGGGATACCACCTTGATAGATCAGATAGCCATTATACGGTTCACGCTCCGTGATTTCTCCGGCAATTGGAGTAAGCATGATTTCTTTCACTTTCTTCAGATCGTCTGTTTGACCAAGTGCCCAGGCTAGTTTAACATATGCCACTTCCGGTAACATATTCGCCGTTGGAATAACACCCAGCTGCATCATTTCACGTCCGGTCTCATAGACATACATCTGCACATATCCCCACAATGTTTGTACCGTCATATAAACAGCGACACCTTCATCCTGTGCCCTTTTTAAAGCAGGATATAAAGGTTTATTGACGTGACCTAATCCCGTTCCGGCAATAACAATACCCCGGTATCCATTTTTTATCAGGGAGTCAATAATATCCGGCAACATATTGGGGTAGTAATATACAATAGATACCTTTTCTTCAAAGGAAGTATTTATAGTAACATTTTTATCATTTCTTCTTTTTTTATAATCATGCCGCAATGGCCGTATGGTATTCCGATCAACGACAGCAAGCGGGATATCACCAATTGTACGGAATGTGGAGCGATAGCTTGAATGCATTTTTCTAACGCGTGTTCCGCGGTGTAATAATGCGTACTGATCAGACGTAGGTCCAAACATACTTACCATTACTTCCGCAATTTCACCTTCTGCTGCACTTTTTACACCATGGATAAGATTTAAAGCTGCATCGGATGAGGGTCTGTCTGATGATCTTTGCGATCCTACCATAACGATTGGTATCGGTGGATTCTGAATCATAAAGGATAAGATCGCGGATGTATGATGCATGGTATCCGTACCATGACCAATAATGATTCCATCCACACCTTTTTCAATTTCTTCGCCGATGACCTCGGCAGTTTTGATATATTGCTCAGGTCCCATATTTTCGCTGAATACGCCATACAGCTTCTCTGTTTGTAAATTACAATAATCCGCAAGTTCCGGAACAGATCCATACAGTTCGCCAGGAGAAAAAGCAGGAATCACCGCGCCTGTTCGATAATCAAGACGGCTGGCTATCGTACCTCCTGTACCTAACAGCTTAACGTTTGGTTTTCCAGAATCATAGGGAAAATCTTTTTCAGGAATTTTATAATGGGCCTCTTTACGTCCCACCTCTTCAATAGACTGAATAATATCAACAGCAAGGCCGATATTATAACCATTTTGGAGTTTTAAAACAATATGGCGGGCATCTGACGTTTCAGATCGCGGTAAGATTAATCCTAGAAAATCACCGCGATCTGTTTTCAAAACAACATCGCTCCAAACACGAACCCCGTTTTTTTTCAGAACAGAAATAGCCGGTTCTCGGTAGCCCTTGTAATCATCACTCATGTTGTTTTCCTCAGCACCCTGTCAACAATTTTTTCAATCTCAGCGCCTTTCATAAATCCACGGTAGTTTTTCATAATTCGGCCCATCATGAATTTTTTTCTTTTCATGTCATCGGAAAAATCAGGAAAATTTTCGTTCAATATTTGTCTGATTGCGTTCTCAATATCTCGACTAATTACCTTCTTTTCACTAAATATTTTCAATTCTTTATTAATATCCCCTTTCGTATTCTTTAAATAGTCAGATACAATGAACAATCCTTTTTCGATCACCGTTGGATATGTCTTTGCAGATTCAAATATCGCTATCCAGATCTTGTCATCTAGTTTATCAAGAGCTGCTCCTTTACGCTTCCAGGCTTTTGTAGCTTCAAACAAATAACGGGCTGCCCATTTAGGATCAATATTATATTCTTCAATGATCCGATCAAAAAAGGCTGCTCTCGGTGAAGAGGCGATTGGGATAATCAGATGTTCAGGAAGATCCATTCCACGATATTTGGTTACTCTCTTCCAGAAAGGTTCAGGTACATTTTGGACAAGATGTCTGATACGTTTTTCAGGTATCTCCAGAGGCGGTAAATCTGTATCCGGATACATTCGGTCTGGTCCCGGAAGGATCCTCTCAAAACCATTTGTACCATCGATCATCGCCTGTCTTGTCTCAGAAGGAATACCCTCTGTTGCTTCTCGCGCACGTATTACAATTTCCTCAACAGCCGTTTTTACATCATCATGTTTTCCCCATACCAGGATCAACGCATCCTTCTCTTTTGCTTTGAGCCGTTTCTGAATTCGTCCCCAAATAACACTATCGATCGTTTCTTCGGTATTATCGGAGGTCAAAATATTAGGCAAACGGGTCAGACAGGCGATGACTCTTACCCGGTCGGATATTTCCCCAGAAAAAACTTTGCCACTTTGAGTGGGAAACCTTAAAATCCCGGCATAGCCTTGAAGTTTCACACAGTGAATTTCTTCTCCACGTTTTAATGCTCTAAGTATCGGATCCCATATTGAATTAATCAATAAATGGGTTACCTCCGATGAACTCGATCTGAATGTCTCTTTAGTGATACCTCTTCGCAATAGTTCTTCTCTGATTTTTATTAAAGCATACTGACGTCGAGCTTCATTATAAATCAGGAGTGGAATCAGTGGAATCCGTGACACTCCCTTTATTTCAATACGCGTACCCCCTTCAATACTGACATTGACATCCTGACGGGCGCCTCCTAAGCCGGTTCGGACTCTTCCCGTGCTTCGCACTAACCAGCGCAACAGATTCGCCACTTCTGCAACTTCATGTGGTGATCTCATGTCCGGTTTTGTAACCATTTCTATCAAAGGCATCCCAAGGCGATCAGTACGATATACACGCTGGTGACCGATATCAGATACTTCTCTGCAAGCGTCTTCTTCCAAACCTAATTGATATAATCCTATCTTTCTCTTCTTGTAGGGAATCCAGCCATCGATTCCTACTATGGTAGTTCTTTGAAACCCGGTGGGAATACTGCCATCCAGATATTGTTTACGTGCTATATGAATTTCACTGACCAATTTATAGTTGAGTAACATGGCAATTTCAAGGGCAAAATTTAGAGCCTGTTGATTGATCTCGAAGGGTGGAGTATCATCCATTTCGTATGTACAGACTGTTTCATGGTTTATCTGATAGATGATCTCCTTTTTAGTTTTAAACTCCATCAGCGCCGTACCGTCATATTCCCCCAACTCTGATAGAGTTGGCCGCATATGGCGTAATATCTCGGCATCATATTCATCGTTATAATTTCCTGCGGGACAGCGGCAAAAAAGTTTTTGTTCTGTATTTAATTGTTGATGAATTTCCAGACCGGCACGGAGTCCTAATTCCTTGTAGTCTGAATCGGTCATTTCATGGAATAATTTTATTGGTGAGCTCATAATTGTAGTCTAGTAATGCGATAGTTCACATCGATCTAAAAATCCAGTCTGATACTTGAATATAAAAACTATGAAAATTCAAATTAACAATTATTTTTTTTTCCTGCAATTATGAAAAATTGTTTAATTTCTGGTGTATATCCCAATTGAGGCTATTTTTTCATGTAATATTAACCCTATAGCTGAGATCATATGCAAAAAATTTTCGTCGTTTCTGATGGAACCGGTGGTACAGCTAAGAGAGCTCTTAGTGCCGCCCTCACACAATTTGCAGATGCAAAAGTTGAAATAATTGAACGGCCCAATATTAGAGATCAAGAACAGGTCGAGTCCGTTGTAAAAGAAGCTGAAAAAGTTGAAGGTTTTATCGTGCATACGCTCGTTTCGAATAACACCCGCGACGCTATGCTGAGAATTGGTCGCTTATACAATGTCCCTACTTTCGATTTGATTGGTCCTTTTATCGAGAGATTATCCCAGCATTTGTCAATTACCCCATCTATGAAACCGGGACTTTTCAGACAGTTGAATGAAGCGTATTTCAGGAGAATTGAAACAATGGAATTTGCTTTCAATCATGACGATGGTCTCCGTCCGAATGAACTGGACAAAGCTGAAATAATTTTGGTCGGTGTGTCGAGAACATTTAAAACACCTCTTTCGATCTATCTTGCAACAAAGGGATGGTTTGTTGCCAACGTACCGATTGTTTTGAAAATGCCACTACCTGAAATTCTTGATCAACTTCCACCTCAAAGGATTATCGGACTGAGAGCAGACCCAATTCGATTATCCCAGTTAAGAATTGTGCGTGACCAGAGATTGCATAGTTCCACGGGCGATTATGCCAAACCAGAACATGTTGCACAGGAAATGGCTTATGCCATGAGGCTTTTTAGTAAAAATCCGAAATGGGCTATCATTGATGTGACAAGTAAACCGATAGAAGAGATCGCCTCTGAAATTATTACTTTATCCAGACCAAAATCGAAAAACGGCGAAAACAACTCTAAAGCCTGAAGTTTGAATACACTATCTAAAAAGCATTTATAAAAATGATAGGACTGATTATGAAACGTATTGGTATGTTACTCATTCTCATCATCGTTTTTTCTCTTTACTTTGGTCGATGTACACAATACTCGACATCCGCAGATTTAGTGCTAAAGAATGGAATAATATATACAGCTGAAGATCCACAATCGGTTCATGAGGCCATCGCTATCAAAAAGGACAAAATTATTCAAATTGGTACTAATCGCGAAGTTGAAAATACTATCAGAAAAAAAACCACTGTTCTTGATCTTGAGGGTAAAACTTTAATACCCGGTTTTATCGATTCACATGCTCATTTCATGAATCTCGGATATTTAAAACTAAATCTTGATCTGAATGACACCAAAAGCTGGTCAGAAATTTTGATGATGGTTAAAGATGCCTTAAAAAATACCAAACCAGGTGTATGGGTTGAAGGGAGGGGCTGGCATCAGGAAATGTGGGAAAACCTGCCAGAAATTTTAGTGGAAGGTTATCCCGTTCATAAAAAACTAAGTGATATTTCACCTCAGAATCCTGTATATCTCAAACATAAAAGTGGTCATGCCATTCTGGTAAATAAAGCAGCGATGGAGCTGGCAGGAATTAATTGCGATACCCCTGATCCCGATGGTGGGAGAATTATTAAAGATAAAAATAATAATCCCACCGGAATCTTTCTTGAGAATGCTAAAAAATTTATTGATGATTTTCTGGATGAATCAAAAAAGAAACGTAGTGATCAGGAAATTGAAGAATCCAAGCGGAAGGCCTATCATCTTGCCTCACAAGAATGTCTGCAAAATGGCATTACCACTGTTCATGACGCCGGTAGCACATTTGATGAAATACGGTTTTTCTATAGAATGGTTGGTCAAAAACAAGCATCCGTTCGATTATGGGTCATGGTAAATGACCAGCTTGATTCGCTCAAAAAGCACCTTTCTTCATATAAGATTCTTAATTTTAAGGATCATCTGACTGTCAGGGCAGTTAAGCAATATATGGATGGTGCGCTTGGTGTCCGTGGTGCTTGGTTACTTAATCCCTATAGTGATCTTACTTCCACTTCCGGATTAAATGATACGCCATTAGATGAGCTGCGTGAATGCGCCAGATTGGCTCTTGATAACGGATTTCAGTTGTGTGTTCACGCCATCGGTGATCGGGGAAACCGTGAGACTTTAAATATATACGAAGAAATGTTTAGGACACTTGCTGACCCCGCTGATTTACGCTGGCGTATTGAGCATGCTCAGCATTTAAATATAAATGACATACCGAGATTTCACAGACTGGGTGTAATCGCTGCTGTGCAGAGTATCCACTGCACATCCGATGCTCCCTGGGTGCCACAAAGGATTGGAGACAATCGAAGTGCTGAAGGTGCCTATGTTTGGCAGAAACTTCTCCAATCAGGAGCAATTATCTGTAATGGGACAGATGCGCCGGTCGAAGACATCGATCCACTGAAAAATTTTTATGCGGCCGTAACCAGAAAATTACCCGATGGTTCCTTTTTCTATCCTGATCAGTGTTTGACACGCTATCAGGCTCTCCGTTCATACACGATAGATGCTGCATATGCCGGATTTGAAGAAAAGATCAAAGGTTCGCTTGAACCGGGTAAACTGGCAGATATGATTGTCCTGTCAAAAGATATTATGAGTATACCCGTTGAGGAAATCTTATCGACGGAGATTCTTTATACGATTGCTGGTGGGAAAATTTTATACAAGAAACATTTAGAGTAGGAGCGCTTCGCGAGTCGCCCCTACTTCTCATCCGGATTTTCCGTTTACCTGTGTAACTTTGGTAATACTAAAAATTAGTAATACAACTCCAAACCATTGAGACCAGTTTAAAAAATTCCCTCGTAGAAAATATTCCAAACAGACTGCAGTTAATGGAAAAGCCAATTCACATATGGTTGCGACTGAGGCGGAAATTTCTTTGAGGCCATAATAGTATAAAAAAATAGCCGTGCCACCCGATGTAAAAGCAATAATAAAAAATATCAACATCTGGTGATTTGTGATCTGATTGGCAGTACTGATATCACCAAGAAATACAACCACAAGAAACATTATGGCCGCCGTAATCGTAAACCTTAGATAGGTACCCATTCGGTAGTCTATATGAATCAGTGCCTTTTTGCTGAGAACCGTAGATGCGGCAAAACTCAGGGCTGCAACAAGTGCAAAGAGGGCAGCGATCGCTGTTTTATCCCCGGTGCCAAGGTTCGGTAGATCAGTTCCGAACGTCATAAAATAGGCGCCCAGAATTGCCAGAGCGGCCCAATAGTAAAATGCTTTGGGAGGTTTTTCTTTTAATATGATCAGCGCGAAAATAATAGCGAATACCGGCTGTAATTTTTGAATTAAAACGACGATCGAGAGATTTACATAATTAACATAAAATAAAGCCCTTGTGATAGCCATTGTACCGATAGCACCACCAAATATGGCGACGCCTGCAATCACCAGCCATATATTTCTATCTAATGCTTTAAATTCCGGCAGTTTTTTTATAAACAAAGGCGTTAATAGTACAGTAACAATGAGACTTTCTACAAAAACAACCAGAGTTACCGGTAATGTAAATAAAGACGGTCGCAGAACGATACCATCGATGCCCCAAAGACTGGCACCAATAATGACAAAAAGTGGAGCAAGCTTCTTTATTGAGTTCATAGCTTATAATATACCAATAACTTTTCTAAGAGACTTGTTAAAATTCAGACAATTCATCAGGAATTCCATATTTCTTTTTTTTATATTTGTCCAGGTAATTTTTTTTAATATATTGAGCGAAAATTTAGGAGAGTGACATGCCAGGAAAAGAAAAAGTCCAGATTGAAGTTGACGTATCCAAGAAAAAACTACATGTTCAGCACGCGACTTGCCCAAAGGGCCATCAACTCTGCACCGATGAGAAAAAAATCCATGGTTTCCCTGCTTTGAAAGTTAAAATTAAATATAAAGACCAGGAAGGTATTCTTTATCTTGATCCTGAATACGGTAGTTATGATAATGTCTTTGAAGGTTTGACAATGCCAAAAGGCGGTGTTGCGGAGTTCTTTTGCCCGGAATGTGGTATCAGTTTAACGGATCCTCATGACACGTGTCAACTCTGTTCTTCGCCCATGTTCGTTTTCAATTTGCCAAATGGTGGAATTATAGAGGGGTGTCTCAAAAAAGGGTGTGTTTATCACAAGATGAAAATAGTAGATGCCGAGCAACTCATCGCCCGTACCTTCGAAAATAGTACCCTTGAGTCGTATTTATGATTTCTAACCGCCAAGACACCAAGGAATATTATAGAAAACATTATTTATATCTTTGCGTCTTTGCGGTTTCATTTCTTCTTGAATTCAAGCGAAGCTGAATTTATGCAATAGCGCAATCCCGTGGGCTGTGGCCCATCCTCAAACACATGACCTAAATGTGCATCACAAACGCTGCACAGAACCTCTGTTCTGATCATATTATGACTCTGATCTGATTCCATCTTTACTTGCTCGTTTGATATGGGTTTCCAATAGCTTGGCCAGCCAGATCCTGATTCGTATTTTGCATCTGAACTAAAAAGTTCATTTCCGCAACAAACACAAACGAAGATCCCCTTTTCCTTAAAATTATTATACTTGCCGGTGAATGGAGGCTCTGTAGCCTTTTCGCGCGTGATCATATATTGTTCATTGGTCAATTGCTCACGCCACTCTTCTTCACTTTTCTTTATCTTTTTACTCATAGATTATCTCTCCTTTTCAATTTGTATCTCGCTACGACGCGAAGTTTATTCACTAATAAAACACTTTGCGATCTTAGTGTCTTCTTTGTGGTTTTGTGGTTCGGTTTTTGGTTAATCTGCAAGGATGGCTTCTGCTTCGATTTCAACCAGGATGTCCGGCTCAATTAACCGACTGACTTCAACCATTGTCGTTGCAGGTTTAATCTCCCTGAAAAATTCGCCATGTGCTTTACCAATCGCTTCCCAGTTTTCAATATTTGTAACATACATCCTTGTTCTTATGACATCCTTCAGCGTTGCACCGACATCTGCCAGAGCTTTTTTGATTGTTAAAAGGATTTGAACTGTCTGGCGATATGGATCCCCTGCACCGACGATTTTGCCATCTTCAGTAAATGCTGTCGTCCCTGAGATATATACATTTGATCCAATTTTTACCGCCCGCGAATATCCGACAATTTCTTCCCACTTTGCCCCCGAACTTATATTTACTCTCGACATAGTATACTCCACAATAAATCAAAAATAGTTTAACCACGGAAGGCCACGGAAATTACAAGGAATATAAAAACATATATTTTTTAAAGACCAGATCATAAAACATTAATTAAAGTTCTGTGGGCTTCCGTGTTTTTCCGTGGTTAAAGTCTTTTCTTATTCTTACCTGAAAATGCGGGCAGAAAGGAGGCCGGACAAGAATCCAAAAAGATGTGCTTCCCATGAAATATATGCCTGCCCGGGGAAGACGCCGAAAATCATACCTCCATAGAGAATAATCGTAACAATGGAAATTGATATGGATCCAAAGTCTCGTATATACCATCCTCTTGCCACCAAAAATCCAAAATACCCGAAAACCAGTCCACTGGCACCAATATGACTGGCTGGCCGGCCAAAGATCCAAACGCCAAGTCCACCTATTAAAATAATAAACAAAGAAACTTTCAGTATTATTCGATGATTTTTTAGAGAAATTAATATTCCAAGAATGATCAGAGAGATCGAATTGGTAATGACGTGCTCAAACCCATGATGAATGAGAGGAGTAAATACAATACCGGGTAAACCCCAAACATTCCTTGGGAAAATTCCTAAATTACTAAAGGGATGCCCGAATATATAATTGACGATTTCAATTGCCCATAGTAATAGCACAAAAGATAGAATACCGGAAATCGAACTCCATATTGAGGATTTTTTTGTTCCTGAATTCATCTCTATACCTGTTGAGCATATAAAACATAACCACAAAGTGTGCAAAGACCACAAAGAGAAATTATATATTAATCCTTGTGATCTCTGTGATATTTGTGGTTAATTTTTTAATCTTATAAGATTGAATTAAATCCCTGCGGCACGGAAGGCATTGGTGACAATAGCCTGTGCTTCATCTTTTATCTTCTGCAGGTGATCTTTCCCAAGAAAACTCTCTGCGTATATTTTATAAATCGATTCCGTTCCTGAAGGTCTTGCTGCAAACCAGCCATTTTCAGTTATAACTTTTAATCCGCCGATAGGAGCATCATTGCCAGGAGCGCGTGTTATCTTGGCAATGATTTTTTCACCGGCCAGTCTATCTTCTTTTATCACTGTCGGATCAAGATTTTTAAGCACATGTTTTTCTTCCAAGGTTGCAGCAGCATCCAATCGCTCATATACCGGATTACCAAATTGATCTTCCAGGACTTTATATAGTTCTGCCGGATTTTTTCCTGCATGTGCTGTAATTTCTGCTGATAATAAATCCATGATGATACCGTCTTTGTCAGTTGTCCAGACCTCACCATTCATCCGTAAAAACGAAGCCCCGGCACTTTCTTCGCCACCAAATCCGATTGAACCATCAATCAGACCATCTACAAACCATTTAAATCCAACTGGTACTTCACGGAGTTTTCTATTCATCTGGGCAGCAATCCTGTCAATCATAGCACTTGATACCAACGTTTTACCCACTTCTGTTTTTTCCTTCCAGGATTTTCTGTTCTCAAATAAATATTTAACCGCTACAGCTAAAAAATGATTGGGATTTAATAATCCGCCCGTATTAGTTACAATACCATGTCGATCAAAATCAGGATCATTACCAAAAGCAATATCGAAGGAATCCTTGAGACTAATAAGACTGGCCATTGCATAGGGAGACGAACAGTCCATTCTGATCTTACCATCTTTATCGAGGGTCATAAACGAAAAAGTGGGATCGACCTTATCATTGACCACCTCAAGATTAAGGCCATACGTTTCTTTGATCGGTTCCCAATAACGAATACCCGATCCACCCATCGGATCAACTCCGATTTTTAAATCAGCTGAAGCAATTGCTGACATATTTACCACAGATTTGAGATCAGATACATATGGACTGATATAATCATACGTGTTTGTTTTGGGACTTTTTAATGCTTTTTCGAGAAGAATACGTCTTACAGCTTTTAATTTATTTAGAATGATTTCATTCGCCCGATCTTCTATGGTCTTTGTCAGGCCTGAATCAGCCGGGCCACCGTTGGGAGGATTATATTTCAATCCCCCGTCTTCCGGAGGATTATGTGATGGTGTAATCACCACACCATCTGCAAAACCGTCGGCTTTATTCCAGTTAAAGGACAATATTGCATGAGAAATCACCGGAGTCGGTGTATACCCCATCTCCTGATCTATGTATATAGTAATGTCATTGGCAGCAAAAACCTCAATTGCTGTTAAAAAAGCTGCTTCAGATAAAGCGTGCGTATCTTTACCGATAAATAACGGTCCGGATATTTTATTTGCCTTTCTTACCTCTGCAATTGCCTGACATATGGCCAGGATATGTGTTTCCGTAAATGTGTTCTTTAAAGAGGATCCCCTGTGTCCGGAGGTACCAAAAGTTACTTTTTGTAACGGATCGGATATATCCGGTTTATAAGCATAATAGGCTGCCACCAGTTGAGGAATGTTTACCAGATTTTTTTGCTGAGGCGGTTTTCCCGCAAATTCATGTATTTTCATGATCTCTCCAGAATAGAAGCAAAGATGCTCGATGATTAAAAAAGGTGAGGCATTCTTACCTCAGATGTTAAGTATTTTTTCACTTTTTTGTCTCCTCTAAAAAAGATCGAGTCACCAGAGACGAGTCCCGAGAAACGAAAGACGAGTATCGAGGATCCAGAATCGAGTATCAAGTATCAAGTTTTCTCTGCGTTTTTTTATTCAGAATTAGAATGAAGATGCACTGTGATCCGGATTATCGAACCATCAATCATTACCTTCCCATATTTTTGATTATAATCTTTAAAGACAAAATGGTTTTCATATTTTTCTATTATCTTATGATAAGGATCCAGATTCGATATCAGATGGTTATACGCTTTCTCTGCCAATTCTGAAGATGGATATGGAATAACAATTTTGGTGATATGTTCTGTTGAATCCGTGCTGTAATTCGCTGCTACACCAAAGATCTTCCCATTTAAATGAAAAACATCACCCTTACCAAAAGTGTAGACAGACTGTAATCCATAAGGACCACGAAAAATGGTCTGACTATTCTCAATTATATTTTTTTCTGATAAATATGAAAACAAATTCTCATCTTCCTGAATCTCTATTTGATCAATTATATTTTTACTGAGTTGCGTCATTAATGGTATCAATTGTTTATTGCCTGAAAAGTTATTGACCATGACAAAATACGTACCACATGTAAAAACCAGTTGATATTGATTTGCCGTATTCCGAGCTGAAAGTTCTTCCTGAGGAGTTTCCTGCCCTGTTTTACTTAGATAAATACCCAATGCCGAATTGGCATTTTCCATTTGATATATTTCAAGTTCAAGTGAAATGTTTTCATACGTATATTTGTAAACACATAAGTCTTTAAATCCATATTCAAGAAATAATTCGGCACCTCCATTAATATGACTGAACAATTGTTCTGCAACAAATTTTCTAACAGGTTTTTGCAAAAGCCAATTTTCACCCAGTTGTACCGGTAATTGTAGATCGGTTGCATTCAGCTGTACCACTAAACTGATTACAAAAATAATTTCCTTATATGCACATTTCAGTTGGTTCATAATTTCTCAAACGACAATGTGGTTTATTTTTTCCGGATCAGCAATACCCAGGCCTAGTCTTTGTGCATAGTGAAGGTATTCCGTATATCTGGGATGTTCGTTAACCGTAACACCCATTTCTTTTCTTTTGTCAACCATCAACTGGTGACAAACCATATCCAATGCAAAGGGGTCCGTAGCAAAAAAGAGACTATTAAAAAGATAAGTAAATTGTGCTGCCGGCATTGGGCCGCCGTCATATTGAGCACGAAGGCCATCGGTAATATTTAAAACCAGTTTATCGCGGATGACCGGATGCGCCAGGACCTCTGTACATACATCAAAAAATAGAGGTTTGTGCAAACGGTTGGTGTTACAGACCGCGCCGTATCCGAGGTTTTTAGTTGCCATGGAGATCCCATTGCCGGTATTTTTGAATACAGGGATATTAATGATCTTTGAAATGTCTTTTGTTAACAGTTTACCGTAATAAGAATATTTGTTGTTAAATACATGTTGATTCAAATAAGCATTATCCTTAGGTCCTTCAACATCTGCCCAATAATAAATTTCCTGATCAAAATTTGACTGGCTGACATGACGACCATTTTCATCAAGCCATCTACTATTATCCTCTGTTTCACCGGCAGCAGCAGCTTCATCCATTGTTTGCAGCCCCTCGATCCGAACTTGCGGGAATCTTTCTTTCGTAAATCCTGCATCTGTTAACATGTAGTCGAAACGGTCCCAGATAACAATATTCTTTCTGGGTATTTTATTTTTGACCAACCAATTAATGACTGAATCGACAACTTCCAGACGCGTACTGATTAATCCTGCCCCAACGGGATTTACCTTTATACCCACGACATCATCGTCTGTAAAAAAAAGAGAAAAACTTTCTTCTAAACTCTTTCCTGTAAGATGCTCAATTCCCGATGAGAACATCTTGTCAATAATTAATTTGTTTACTTTTTCATCAGACATTGCTTCAGGATTAGTTAACTGTACGACTTTTCCCGGATATTTACCGGGTAAAGAAGTTTTCGTTCTTGGTATTTTAAGAAAATCATCAATATTTGTTTTAATTCTTTCCGGGTTTCCGCTTTTGTATGTCTTTTCCTGCCAAATTGCTGGATTGCCCAGCACAAGCCCGGCACTAACAACGCTCCCTGTTTTCAAAAAGTCTCGTCTCTTTACTGAAAAGGATTGATTCATTGATTGATAACTTTTTTTATGCATCATTACACCTCATTGAATAGGTATAGTATAAATATTAATAGGAGATCTCAGAGTACAGATCTTTGTACCCTGTGGTTTCCTTTTGTTCTAATCGTCATTACCAGATAAGCTTATCTCCCTTGACCGTTCGATTCACTTTAGTCTCCACATTAAATGTAAATAAATTATCCGGATTTGATAATCTGACAACCATCACCTCTCGGATTTTATCCAAAGACACCAATTCATCACCAAATCCATCTGTCCTGGTTTGGCTTGACCAGTACAGAACTTTTTTCCTGTCCCTTTTATCCTGATACCAACCTAGAAAAATGACTGAATGTCCGCCTCCGTTTATCCAGGAAATGTTCATAAAATCTCCCGGTCTGGCATTTAAGGGATGAATTCGTTTACCCATATGTGAATATTGAACGAGCGCAAAATGATTACCGTATCCATCATCATTCCATTTACCCCAGAATTTCACTGTATCTTCCCGTCTTCCCCCGTCCGGTTCCTGCATACAAAGTGCTTCGTATTGAGGATAATCTAATTTGACTTTCTTGTCTTGATACAAAAGATTTAATCCCTCAATAAACGCTGCATATGTGGATCCACTACAATAGCTCGTTGATCGCTGCGGTTTGAATAAGACCTCATTAAATAGTCTAAGTGGATATCCGACTGGTGCTTCGGGTGGATCTGCTTTTATACTGGCGAAGTATCCGCCTCCATCTGGTGCTGTTGCCTGGACGATGTCTATGGCTTCCAGTATTTTTAGATTATAACCATTAACATATTTACCAAATATTTCCCTATGTTTCATGTGGTGACTTCCCATCTGAAGATCTGATTCTTTGAGAATCAAACGTGTTCCATTATCGATGGTCATTTTGATTTTCTGTCCATTTTTACCGCTATCTGAGCAGGAACTATCCATGGTTAAAAACAGAAAAAGAATAGATATCAAAATTCCTTTACCCATTTTATAATCCTTTTTGTATTCAGTCATTTGATTCAATCTTCGGTCGTGTTTTCCTCTTTCCTGAAATATTTTAAGACTGCTGCCATCGTTTTTGTACGTTTCCCGGAATCCGTAATCGCTTCGAATGGAAAGCCAAATACGATCACTTTATATGAACCACTATAAGCAACAGCCGCACTCATATTGTTTTCCCTGTAACGAAATATCGTATGGGCCAAAGAATCTGCAGGCTCAATCGCATCAGGTGCTTCGACAGTATATAGTTTATTGTGAAATGATGTATTAAACTCAATTTCCGGGATGATATGACGAAAGACAGAATCTGTAACCATTACATTCCCATTTCTTACAGCGTGATTTGTGCGATGAAAATACTTTAATATATTTTTGGCAAATCGTATATCAGCACTATCAACGGGTTCTGTTTTGAATATATCAGTACCAACATATGCGCCACTGATAAAAAGGTTTCCGCCGGATTTACAAAAGGAGTTAAGTTTTTCCTGCATGGCTGGTGTAAATGCCTGAAAGTCAAAATGCAGTTCATTCTTCGGTATTTTTGTTTTCTTTTCTTCTCCGAGGATAAGATCTATGTATTTATATTCATCCAACCGAATAAAGGCTTCTTCTACTGCTTCATCACTGACTGCGACAAATGATTTGCCAAGGTTTCTAAACGCTGAACCATGTATAAATGGAAAATCGAAGATATTTCCCGGAATAATTTCTGTTTCTCTATCTGCAAAGCTCGATCCAAACCCCGGAGAATCATCATCACTCCATTTTGAATTCGGTGTAAAATCAAATTGCATACCGACATGTGAAAGATCAAACTTATCCGGCACCCCGGCATCAAGAAAATCTACAAAACCTTTGAAAACATCGGTATCGATAATCTGTGGACCACAAATCCGGTCAAAACCATTTATAATCAATACAGGCTCCGGATCATTTTCAAACCAGCAAACTGATAATATTTCTGATGGAAAACTTTTACCCCCTTCATTCACCGCACATACTTTGAAACTATAAATAATGCCCGGTTTTAACTTGTCTATTGCAAATAATGTATCATTTACAAATACACCATTATTAAATCCATTATTTTCGATTCGGGTATACACAATATATCCAACGGGTACAGCAGATTTTTCGAGTGGATCTTGCTGTGGTTTCCACTTTAAATGTACTTCTCCCGGTTTAAAGAATTCAGCGGCAAAATGAGTAACCGGTAGGGGTTGTATGACAAAATCCCTCTGATTCTGTATGGCGATAAATCTGAGCATTGCTTTATAGATAGAACGACTGACATCAAATTTAAAACGCGGATCTAAAAAAAATTGCATATCCAGAAAGTTTTGATGCGAGAGCAGTTCCAGGAGAGCTGCCGGTACATTTGGTCGGTATGCTTCACTATATGCTCGATCCCATAAGCCTCTTCTGTTCCACTCAGAATCATACAACATGCGAATATCTTCAACAATCTGTGTCTGCAGAATATCGGCAAAATCTCTGTTTGCAAAACGTGAAACACTGTCAGGAAAGACAAGAAGGGTTTCCGCATCAAAAGTACAATAAATTGACAGAGTACCGATTACGGTATCATTGGGTGAAATCCCTGCATCTGTGTGAAAGGCAAGTGATAAATCAACAGGGATATTTAATCCTTTTTCCATTCGGTTACGGTTTGGCCCGAATGGTGCTCCCTTTAAATAGTTTACCCACTCTCCACGCCCCTGATAATCATCGGTATAATCATTTGTATTAGCAGACAATGTGTACACCAGCGTATCTGGCATTCCCGCATATTGAAGATAATAGCGCGCGGCTTCTGTATATCGTGGACGTCCACTGATTTGTCCTTCGCGAATCACATTACCCATACCGCCGCCAAAACGGACAGCATCCGCACTCAAAATTTTTCCGGCAACATCACTTGTGTTTGTTAAAACAACTCTGCCGGAATCAGGTTTCAATCCTTTTTGAAAAACAAATTCTCCCAGAAAAATCCAGGTGCCGCCTCCCATCTGTTGATTTACTAAAAATTCGGTTTTTCCACCCGAATGATAAACCGTATAATGAGCATCACTGGTGTTTGAATCAGATATGGCGTAAGAGATATAAACGGCATATTTTCCTTCTTCAGGTATCTGTGGTATCCAATTTATCTCGGTGGTAGGTTTTGTGTTTGTATACGTCCAACGATAAGTACCGAGTTTGAACGGATTTATCCCTGAATCGTATGGCGGATTTCCAACAGCAAATCCCGGTTTTTTTCCTGTATGCCATCCAATGCTATCACCGGATGATTTTTCATGGTAATAGGGATTTAATTCTGAATATGAGTTATTGTCAACGATCACCTCATTTATTTGTAAATCCCGTTCTCTTGGTAAAAAGACATTTGCACCTGCATTTTCAAGCATGGGTACAAGATAAGGTATCGTTAATGACATTGGGCCAAGGTCTTCTACACTTTGAAATAGACGGGCCCGTTGCCACTCCCAACGATTAAGGCGTGGTTCATAGTACCACCCATGGCTATGCCAAACAGCAATATAGTTGTTTAAAAGTCCAAGCGAAGCTTGCCATGGATCGTTTATGTTTTTTACTAACGGCGGTCTTTTTTCTCTCGGTTTCGCCAGACGGTTGCAATCATATTGATCGATATCAGAACGAAAATAATTGGGAATGAGTTCTTCGATTTTGTTGTTTGTTGCGTACACCGTGAGTGAATATTCAGTGTCAAGCCAACCGAATTGATCCTCAATCGCCTTATAAAACTTTTGAGCACTATCCTCTCTCAGGGGCATATGTGCGAAAAAATGATTTAAATATATATCAGCATGTTCGTTTTCTTCATCAATTATCACTGAGTCAATACGTGTATAGCGGGATATTTTTATAGGATCGTTATCTTGAATACATGACTCTAGTACCGCCTCCACATTTTTATGCATACTTTCGGTTGCACTGTCCATTTCATCATAGTTATAGAGCGGTTTATCCTTGATATGAGGAGCACAACTATTAATAAAAATTAGGATGAGGTATAAAAAGAGTAAACTAAAACAAAAATTCGTTCGGATTTTCATGTTTTCATTTAATACCTTTTGTATATTGGTTGTGTCAATTATAATCTGAATTTATAATCATCGCGAAGGATGGTATCAATATACAAACTGACACTCAATCTCGCCATAAAAGCTGGTTAATTTTCTATGTTGAATCTGTTAAGGTATATATCGTCCTTCCAAGTGTTAAAAATGTTCCCGCAATTTTTGGTTAACCAATAATTCTATTGATTACTGAATAAATATATATGTCATTAATTGTGTAAAAATCTTAACCGAAGGAGAAAAAATTTATGTTAGAACTGAAGAAGGGTGTTGATATCCTTTCCGAGATCGGAGGAGTTAAGACAATTGATGAAGCCAGAGCGCTATTTGAGAAAAGGTGTGATTCAGAGAATCTGGCAAAGCTAAACAAAATTACCAACAAGGAGGCATTACTAAAAATCGCGAATGCGATTTCGATGACGGATCCCGACACGGTTTTTGTTAACAGTGGCTCAGAGGCAGATGTTAGAGCCATAAGAAAGATGAGTATAGAAAAAGGCGAGGAAAAACCGCTGGCAATGCCTGACCATACAATCCATTTTGATCTCGCTCAGGAACAGGCACGGATCGTTGACAGGACGTTTTATATTGTTAACGAAGGTGAAAAGACCAGTGTCCTGGCCAAAAAAATTCTTAGAAACGAGGCTTTTGAATATGTGAAGTCACATATGACCGGTATCGGTAGAGGTAAAACATTGATGATCGGATTTTTCAGCCGCGGACCAATCGGTGCAAAAGCTGCCCTTCCAGCGCTTGAAATTTCCACTTCAACTTATGTCATGCATTCAGGCAATATTCTTTACCGCAATGTATACGATCGTTTTGACGAAGAAGTAGCCCGGGTCGGCCATGTGATCACGAATGTCCACTCTGAAGGACCAAATCGTCCTGAAGATTTGCCAAACGCCCGTGTTTTTATGGATAGAAGCTGGCTCACGACCTTCTCAATGTTTTGTACCTATGCCGGTAACACATTGCTTTTGAAAAAAGGAAACCACCGTTTTGCAGTTGATCTGGCAACCTATTATGGCAAAGGATCTGAACTTTCTGAACATATGTTTCTAACCGGCTTAAGCGGCCCTGGTGGGAGAAAGACATATTTCGCAGGTGCTGCCCCTTCAGGATGTGGCAAAACCACAACGGCAATGGTAGGAACTGATTTCATTGGTGACGATCTTGCACAATTATGGATTGCTGAAGATGGGACACTGCGTGGAATTAATCCTGAAAATGGTATCTTTGGAATCGTACAGGATGTAAATCGTGAGGGTGATCCATTTCTGATGAAAGCCCTCCGTGAGGAAGGAGCGGAAGTAATCTGGTCTAACGTATTGATCGATGAAAATAATATCCCCCATTGGGTCGGATATGGTGAAGAGCTCCCTGAAAAAGGCATTAATTTTCAGGGGGAATGGTTTCATGGAAAAACAGACAGCGATGGAAAACCTATTCCACCCTCCCATCCGAATTCCCGCTGTACTCTCAAAAACATCTCAATTGGTAATTACAATGAAGTAGCTGCTGACGATCCAAGAGGAGTGGAAGTCAAAGTTATTACCTATAGTGGCCGTGACAGCGATACAATGCCACCTGTTGTTGTCGCAAAAGATTCAGATCAGGGTGTTGTGATCGGTGCTTCTATTCTCTCGGCTGCCACCGCTACTGAAGTTGGCGTATCCGGAGTAAGAAGACAGCCCTGGGCGAACCAACCTTTCATTGCCGGACCACTGGCAGATTATATGGATGCCCAGTTCATGTTTTTTAATTCGGATAAATTGATAAACAAACCTATAATGGCTGGCTTAAATTATTTTCTCACCCATGGTGCACGTGGTGGCGAGGGTACTCAGTTGTTAGGAGAAAAGCGAGATGTGAAAGTCTGGTTAGGCTGGCTGGAACTGAGAGCAAACGGAGAGGTTGAAGCGATTGAAACACCCATCGGCTATATACCAAAATATGAAGATTTAAAAGAATTGTTTGACAAAATTGGTAAGGAGTACCCAAGAGAACTCTACGATAGACAATTCGCCTTGTATATCGACAATATTCTGGGACGTATTGATCTTCAGGAAGAGGCCTATAAAAATGAGGAAAATGTTCCGGCTAAATTATTTGAAGTATATGAAGAACAACGCAAGGGATTAGAAGAGCTTAAATCAAAATACGGATCGATTGTTTCTGTCGAAAATTTATAATATCTACGGGTAGATTGTGGAATACCCTTTAACGAATTTTCGCTTTCAGAATTTAGAACATAAGACTTGCTGAATCTTTAGCAGCATGAATCCCCCCTTTACAGGGGGGATCTTATTTTCAGCCAACCAGGTTTAAATAAAGAACAGAATCTCCTATCCAAACCGAGACAGGGTAAATATGAAACATATTATTCTGTTAATCACGATACTGACTGCACTTTTATTCGGCTATCAATCATCTGAGCTTCTCCAAGCGGAGGATCCTTATCATTTCGCTAATGAAAACCATTTAAGCAATATCAGAATGCTCACAAGCGAAGGTGAGAATGCTGAAGCGTATTTTAGTTTTGATCAACAAAAACTCATTTTTCTACCCGGATGGAAAGAAAATAATTTATGCCAGTACTCATGCCGCAGATTCAGCCTGTCCACCACCACCGGATTTTTAACGAGGATACGTTTGGAAAGTTTACAGTTCATTCGATCTTTACGCGGCAAATGCTGACGGTTCAAATCCGGTTCCTTTGGTACCACATGACGGATATGATGCTGAGGCGACGGTTTCTCCGAAAGGTGATAAGGTTGTTTTTACTTCTCAGCGTGGTGGTGATCTGGATATATATTCAATGAACTTAGATGGCACTGATTTAAAGCAACTTACATTTTTTGATAGTTTCGATGGCTTTCCCATGTTTACTGCAGATGGTAAAAAACTGGTTTTTGCCTCAAACCGGTTCAATCGCCAACCGAGGGATACGAATGTATTTATAGCCGATTGGATTGAATAACTGCTCCTAAAGCTGTTGCTCTTTCCTTTCTCTCATACTTAATTCCAGACCGTGTCCGTCAGGTCCTGTTTCCTGTTTATGCAGCAAAAATGCAAAAAACAGGCCAAAAAATCCCAGTGATGAAAATATCCACATACCAGCAGTATATCCACCACTGAGGTCATTCACAGATCCAATCAGAAAATTAAAAGCAGCCAAACCGATGTTTTGGATCATAGTCATTAATCCATAAGCTGTTCCTAACTTTGATTCGTCAATAATATAGGCAACCGAAGGCCACATGACGGCAGGAACTAAGGAAAATGAAATTCCCATGATTGCCATTGGTACGATGAGATTTATTTTTGTATAAACCAATATCAGGTAAACAGGAATTAATAGCAGTGAACCGATCATCATTAATAGCGCCCGTTTCCCTATTTTATCGGCCATCAAACCAAATAGTGGTGTAAATATCATCGCTGAAAAAGTTAGCAGGCTAGAGAGAAATCCACCAAATTCTCTACTGATTCCATGGACCTCGATAAAAAACTTGACAGCAAAGGTTTGGAATGGAAACACAGCTGAATAAAAGGTTACACATAGTAAAGTAATATACCAGAATGAACGGTTGAATTTGAAGATGTCTGAAAAAACAACTTGGTCTGTGGTACCTGTTTTCCCAAGTGTAAATATTTTTTCCGCTCTTCGATCAAGGCCAATATAAATAATAACAGCGACAACTGATATAATTCCTGCCACCAGTGAAATTAACATTGGATATTGCCAGTTGTTATAAAATGCTTTCGCCCACGTAGGAGAATTCAAAGCGGCAAATGAGCCCAGACGGGCAATTGTCAGATTGATTCCAAAAGCAAATGATAGTTCTTTTCCTTTGAACCATCTTGCCAATATTGTGGTAACCGCCACAATTAATGACTCAGCCCCAAGACCGAAAATTAATCGACCGGTTGCCATTGTTATCAAATCGCCACGGAAGGCGGTAACTGCTGCACCGACTAAACAGAGAATGGCAAATATCAACGTTGATTTCCGTGTCCCCAAGCGGTCGATAATAATACCACCTATAAGAACCATAAAGATATTTGGTAAACTGTAGATTCCATTTAACAACCCGATATCGGCATCACTAAACTGTAGTTGTTTTGATAATAAATCAGCAAGGGGGCTAATACTATCATAGATATAGTAATTACCAAACATTGCCATACTGACAAAAACCAGAACTATCCAGCGGTATAGTTTTGAAGGTTCTCTCTTGTCTTTCATTAGATCCTGGGTCATTATATTCTCCTTTCTCGATGCTCGTAATTAAGTTAAAAATTGCCGGTCATCAGAAATCGATGCAAGTATTTTTTTCATAATTTTCGCAAATATTGCATCTAGTGCTGAGAAACAGGTCACGATAAACGAGTGACGAGTTGCCAGAGACGAGGATTCCCGAAAAGAACGTTCGCCTCCGGTGAACAAATCGGGATGAAATCATCGAAGATTTCGCCAGCATCCAGCATCTAAGATTTCAACTATTGTTTAAAATGTAGACACAATAAAAAAACACGTGCATTTATAGTTTCTATCATTTAAATTGCGGCAAGAGGGATAAAGCTTTAATCTATATTAAAGTGATCATTATCACAGATTTTTGAGAATATTTTTTGCAGTTTATTAGTTAATAATTGTCAACCAGGTGGTATTGCAATTATTATTGAGGTGAGGATTGACAAAAAAGAGCGATAAGCGTGCTTTTGACAGGATGCGAATACCCGGTGCATCTGTAATATTCCGCAAAAAAAACAGACTGGGCTTCTTCGAAAGATTCTCCAGACCAATGGAGTTGTTTAACATTACGAAGAGCGGTATTTGTTTTGCCTCTTATAAAAAGTTTGATACCGGTGAACATGTTTGTATCGATATCATAATTCCTGGCGAACAGGAATTACGATTATACGGGAGTATTAAGTGGATCAGTGAGGACATGTCCAGCGAGGCTTGCCTGATCGGCGCTCAATTCTCTGCATTTGGCAAAGGCCGCAATTATAACTCACTTAAGAGTCTCGACCGGCTGCGTATGCTCCATCAAGAGTACGGACGAACCGAGAATTAAATTAACTTTACTTATTATTCCCCCTAAATATTTACACATAAACCCCCTCTAAAATTTGTGTGATTTACCAGAGTTAAATAGCAAAAAAAAAATTAAAAAAAATTTATCTTTGTAAGCTCTTGTAATTATAAAAATTGGCTTTTTTTTATAAAAATCAAGCCCTAAAAAAAACTTTTAGCTGAAAATATTTTTCGTATATTACACTTGTTGATAACGGGAAAATATGGGGGGCAGGAATAAATACCACCTTTAAAATTGTTATAGCGATTTTAGGTTGTATGTGAAACCAACCTGCATAATTCACTACATTAAATTCTTAAAAATTATAAATTTAATCATAAGACATTTTATGGAGTATTTGTATGTCAGATAAGCCAGTTACGACCGATTTATTTTCTAATGAAGTTGAAACTCAGTTACCTGTTGATACTGAGAAGAAAGTAAAAACGGAAAAAACCCATAAGGCTGAACCAGAAAAAAATGGCCACGGCCTAACCGTAGACAGACGCTTCACAAAACCTGGTATCAATCCTCTGGAAGCTGTTGAGTATGAGAGGCGCAGCTCTCGTATTACTGAACCAAATGGTGATGTCATTTTTGAATTGAAGAATCTGGAAGTCCCAAAATCCTGGTCACAATTGGCAACTGATATCCTTGCTTCCAAATATATCCGCAGAGCGGGCGTTCCTGATACAGGATATGAGACCTCTGCACGACAGGTTGTACATCGTATCGCAAATACGATTCGTGGGTACGGGGAAGCACAAAATTATTTTGCGACAAAAGAAGATGCTGAAACATTCGAATCTGAATTATCCCATATTCTTATAAATCAGCAGGGGGCGTTTAATTCCCCGGTTTGGTTCAACGTTGGGCTTTACCATCAATATGGTATTGAAGGAAATGGTGGAAATTATTTTTGGGATCCTGATACAAATACAATAAAAGAGGCAACAGATTCATTTTCACACCCACAGGGTTCAGCCTGTTTTATTAATGCTGTTCGAGATGATTTGATGTCGATATTCGACCTTGTAAAAACTGAAGCGAAGTTATTCAAATTTGGATCGGGTACCGGTACAAATTTTTCCGTATTACGCAGTAAAGATGAAAAACTAAGTGGTGGAGGAACATCTTCAGGTCTGCTCTCATTTCTGGAAGTTCTCGATAAAGGCGCTGCAGCAACAAAGTCGGGAGGAACGACCCGAAGGGCTGCAAAGATGGTCATTCTGGATGTCGATCATCCTGAGATTTTGGATTTTATCCGCTGGAAAGTGCGCGAAGAAGACAAAGCGAAAATATTAATAAAAGATGGATTTCCCGCAGATTTTAATGGTGAAGCCTACCGCACGGTATCAGGTCAAAATTCAAATAACTCTGTACGAGTCGTTGATGATTTTATGCGTGCTGTAGAGGGTAAAGAATCCTGGAATACCCATTATCGCCTTTCCGGAGAAATTGCCCAGACGCATAAAGCAGAGCATATTATGGAAGAGATTTCTAAAGCTGCCTGGGCCACTGCCGATCCGGGTATGCAATTCCATGATACCATAAACCGCTGGCATACCTGTCCGAATACAGACAGGATTAATGCTTCAAATCCATGTTCTGAATACATGTTTCTGGATAATTCCGCCTGTAATCTGGCTTCGGTTAATCTGATCAAATTTCTTGACGAGGATGGCGCTTTTGATGTCGAAGGATACCGTCACACCTGTGAGATTTTATTCACTGCTCAGGAAATTCTGGTAGATCTTTCATCTTACCCAACGAGACGAATAGCCCAAAATAGTCATGATTATCGCCCACTAGGCCTTGGATATGCTAACCTTGGCACCTTATTAATGGTACAGGGCATTCCCTATGACAGTGATGAAGGGCGGGCAATTGCCGGTGCAATTACCTCAATTATGACCGGTCATGCCTTTAAAGTATCGGCAAAGATTGCACAAGTAAAAGGGGCATTTAACGGTTTCTCAATGAATAACGAACCAATGCTAAATGTTATGCAAATGCATCGGAATGCCGTTGACGAAATTAGTGCTCAGCACTGTCCTGATTATCTGCTCGAGGGTGCACGTGAAGATTGGGATGAAGCCATTGACCTTGGATCTAAATACGGTTACCGGAATGCACAGGCAACTGTTTTGGCTCCAACTGGAACAATTGGATTACTCATGGATTGTGACACAACCGGTGTCGAACCTGATTTTGCTCTTGTAAAATGGAAAAAACTGGCAGGCGGTGGATATTTTAAAATAATTAATCAGTCATTACCGCGCGCACTCAAAAATCTTGGCTATTCAAGCGATGAGATTTTGGATATTGTTTCTTATGTGCTGGGACATGATTCTCTTGATAATGCACCGCATATCAATCCCGATGCTCTGATGAACCTGGGCTACACAGAAAAGGAAATTGAAGAAGCGTGTCACGACATCGAAAAAATGAAAGTGTTCAACGAATATACACGGCATATAAATCCTTCAGAACTGAAGGCCAGAGGTTTATCAGCAGAACAGATTCGGGAATCTACCCTTTATATAAATGGGACCGAGTCCATTGAAGGTGCGCCGCATCTAAAGGAAGAGCATTATCCCGTTTTTGATACGGCAAATAAATGCGGAACAGGCAAGCGATATATAGAACCGATGGGACATGTGCGCATGATGGCTGCCGTTCAGCCATTCCTCTCGGGAGCCATTTCCAAAACTGTTAATTTACCAAATGAATGTACGGTTGACGATATACGCGAAATTTATCTTCAGGCATGGAAACTCGGACTTAAAGCAATTGCAATGTATCGTGATGGATCGAAAGGATCTCAACCGCTAAGCAGTGGATCAGCTTCAGGCGGTAGTAAAGATGAAGAAGATCTTCAGGATAAGACGGAAGAACTCCTAAAGGAAGCACTCAAAGATATTGTCCATCGCGGTGAGAAACTAAGGTTACCGGGTAAACGCACCGGCTATAATTATGCAGCAACAATTGGTGGTCAGAGAATTTTCTTCAGAACCGGTGAATATGAAAATGGCCAAATTGGAGAAATCTTTATCGATATGTTTAAAGCGGGTGCTTCGTACAAAAGTCTGTTAAATTGTTTTGCAGTTTCGGTAAGTCTCGGCTTACAATATGGGGTACCTTTAGAAAAGTTTGTAGAAAAGTTTATCTATACCCGCTTTGAACCATCGGGCTTTACTGATCATCCTAATGTTAGAAATGCAACGTCGCCTCTGGATTTTATTTTCAGGGTTCTGGCGGCCGAATATTTAGGTCGGACAGATTTGATCAACGTACCGCAAACAGAAGTTGATGATACAAGTTATGATGTTTCAAAGGACATCGAAGAAAAAAAGGTAATGAATAGAATTCAGAATAATGATCATACTCAGGTGGATGATTTTCTATCTAATCTGGACAGTGATGCACCACCCTGTGACTTGTGTGGTCATATTACGGTACGGAATGGAACCTGCTATCGATGTTTGAATTGCGGTAATTCAATGGGATGTTCGTAGACACATAAATAATTCAGTCCTTTCGGGCTGAATTATTTAAGTTCATATAAGATTCTTGCAGCTGTCTCTTGCTTTACCTTTTCTCCTTTTATTTCTCCAATTAAATCCAATGCAAAATCAATAGCTGTACCCACACCACGGCTGGTAATGATATTATCATCCTTGACAACTGCTGAAGATTGATAAATCGAAGTATTAAAAACTTTTTCTTCTGAAGGATAACTGGTCACTTTTTTACCTTCAAGGATTCCTGCCTCATGAAGCACAATCGGTGCGGCACATATGGCACCAATTAATTTATTCTCTGTACGAAATTTTTTCAGAGAATCCAGGACTTTTAGATTTTGTTTGAGATTATTCGTTCCCGGTTGCCCTCCTGGTAAAACCATGTAGTCAAACTCATCGGGATTTATATCTTCATAGTATACATCCGACTGAATGGAAATCCCATGAGAACCTGTGACAGCACCCTCTTCTAACCCAGCAACTGTCACATCGATATCTGCCCTTCTCAATAAATCAATAATTGTTACAGCCTCAATTTCCTCAAATCCCGGGGCAAGGTATATTAAAACACCATTCATTCCTTTTCTCCTATCAGAAATTTTCAGCGATATACCCTGGTACTATATTACACAATTAAACATAATCCACATCCTGGTCGTCATCATCAGGAAGTGAATTAAAGATTGTTTCAACCAGATCTTTATAGGTAACCTGTTCATTTGATTCGAATTTGCTCAGATAAGAACTCTGATATAAAGCCTCCAGGACAAATTCTTTCGCAACTGCCAAAACAAGCTCATCTTTTAACTCATCTGCAGGAAAATACTTTTTCACAAACGATTCTACAACCTTTAGATTGGAAAGAGATTCGATATAACTTTTATTATTTCCGTTTGTATCCACGCTGGCAATATTGTTATTTGCAAACCAGTTCAAAAGTTTCTCAAGTTCTGTATCCTGAAGTACAGCTTGTTTTTTCTTTTTAACGTCCGGCAGCGGAAAATATTTATCAAATACTTTCTTTATCGCATTACCAATCAATATTTTTGCAACGTTTGTTACACCTTCCTGCTCTCCCTCATATACTAACTCTATCTTTCCGGTAATAGCTGGAATGACGGCCTGAAGATCAGAGATTCTGAGAATATAGTCTTTCTCTCCGAATTTATTTACCCTTCGTTCCGCATTGCTTATCATAAGTTCCAGACAAGAAATTGGCAAGCGCGCACTCACCCCAGATTTTTGATCTATCAGTTCACTCTCTCTGGCTTCTTTCGCAATATGTTCAACAATCTCTCTAAAGTAGTGAGGAATTCGATCACCGGAAAATTCCCCTCTGTTCTGCCAGGCTTCCTGATTTGTGATTCTTATTCCGTCTTCAATCGTCAGAGGATAATGTGTAATAATCTGCGAATCAATCCGGTCTTTCAATGGGGTAATGATATTACCACGGTTAGTATAGTCCTCCGGATTAGCTGAAAATGCAATCAGAATATCGAGAGGAATTCTCAGAGGATATCCCCTTATCTGTAGGTCCTTTTCTTCAAGAATGTTCAATAATCCGACCTGAATACGGGGCTGTAAATCAGGCAATTCATTTATGACAAAGATACCCCTGTTTGTCCTGGGGATAATTCCGAAATGTAATGCTCCTTCATGAGCGTAATGCAGTCTTTTAGTAGCAGCCTTAATTGGATCAATATCTCCAAATAAATCAGCAATCGATACATCTGGCGTTGCCAACTTTTCATTATATCTTTGGGAACGGGGAATCCACTCAACAGGTGTTTGATCACCCATTTCCTCAATGATTTCCCGGCTGAATTTTGAAATTGGATGAAAAGGATTATCGTTTATTTCACTTCCTTTTATAATCGGGATATACTCATCCAACAGATTTACCAGATTTCTTAGAATTCTACTCTTTGCCTGACCTCGTAAACCCAGGAGTATAAAATCATGTTGAGACAGAATGGCATTCTGCAGTTCAGGTACGATTGTTTCATCATAACCAATGATCCCGGGAAATACATCTTCGTTTTTGTCTAATTTATCTAAGAGGTTCTGACGAAGTTCTTCTTTTACACTACGAATGTGGTATCCACTGTCCTTTAAATCCTTTATCGTCTTTATTTTTTCTATTTTTTGCATTAAATATCTTTCTATCGCAAACGTTTTCTGCGATTTTTTACAAAATCCACAAATATATATTCACCCAGATTTTGAAGGCTTGTGAAATAAGCTCTTCCTTTATTCGCCTCAGCTAATTCTTTTACAAAGCCCTGAAGATAAGGGTCTGCCGAGACCATAAACGTTGTGATCTCAATTTTTTCTTTTCGACATTGAACAGCTTCCCTCAAGGTCTGGTTCACTATTTTGCGATCGAGTCCAAAGGGATTTTTATAAAGCTTCAGTCCTTCCCAGATACAGGACGGTTTTCCATCCGTAATCATAAAAATCTGTTTATTCTCATGCTTTTTTTTATTCAGAATTTGCCTCGCCATCTGCAGAGCAGCTTTCGTATTTGTATGATAAGGTCCCACCGATAGATAGGGTAAATCTTTTACCTTTATTTCATTTGCGTCGTCACCGAATGATACCACATGAAAACTGTCTTTTGAATACTGTTGCATGATAAATTCGGAGAGAGCAAGGGCGACATTTTTTGCCGGTGTGATTCGGTCTTCTCCATATAATACCATACTATGGCTGATGTCTATTAATAATACAGTGGCGCATGACGTTAAATGCTCTGTCTCAAAAACCTCCAGATCATCTTCATTTAACGTGAGATTATCAATTCCTCCCCGGCGGATCGCGTTACTGATACTTCTTGTCGCTTCGATTTTATCAACTGAATCGCCAAAGGTGAATGGTCTTGTCTCTGGCAAATTCTCAACCCCTTTGCCTGCATATGGAATATCATGCTGGCCAACACCCTTTTTATGTAAGTTTGAAAATACTTCATTAAAGGATGCTTTCCGTATTGTTTGATTTCCTTTTCCGGTTAATACATAAACATTATCCTGTTCTGATATCAATCCCTCTTCCTTCAGTTTGGCAATAAACTCGTCCAGCGAATCTGTAAAATGATGACGGTTATTGAGAACTGTCATCCAATGCATGGCCTCATTTACGTCACCATTTGTCTGTAAAAGTAGATTCCTAAACAGGTCGAATAACTGTTCAAAAACCTTTTGCAGGTTTTCGGTTTCTTTAAACCACTTTGTATAATGTGAATATTTATGCATAATTCTTCTTATTAATTCCTTATATTTGACAACGAAAGATTCTGAATCACTATTCCATTTTTAAGCGCAAAGAACGCTAAGTATTATTATTTCATCGGAATTACTTATCGATAGGCGGTTTGCATTTTCCGGGGATAATTTTTAGCTTGAATAAAAACCTTTAAAGTTATTCTATATGGGATTGACTTATTTTATTTCCGATGTTCATCTGGGAGAACAACCAGAAAGTATTGAAAAAAAGCGTGTAAAACAATTTATAGATTTTCTTCGTGAAGTTGAACAGTCTGCTTCGGCGGTCTTCTTTGTCGGTGATCTATTTGATTTCTGGTTTGAATATAAATATGTCATCCCTAAAAAGCACTTCTCTGTCATTAATCAATTGGCCAGAATGAGGGAAAAAGATATCAGTATTACATATCTTGCCGGTAATCATGATTTCTGGCTGGGTCGGTTCTTTGACCGTGAACTTGGAATCCAAACAGCTGAGGATGAATGGACAGAGGAAATCGAAGGTAAGCAGTTTTTTTTATATCATGGCGATGGTGTTGCAAAGAAGGACTATGGTTATCGTTTCTTAAAAAAACTACTCAGAAACCGTGTTAGCATTAAAATATATCGGTGGATACATCCTGACTGGGGAATTCCTTTCGCCCGTTTTGTCTCCGGTTCTAGTCGTCACTATACAAACCGTATAGATTTACATGATCATAGCGACTATATTGAATTCGCTCAGAAACGTTTTTCTGAGGGATACGATTATGTAATTATGGGGCACCGACATAATCCTTTCGTTCATGAAGAAAATGGAAAGAAATATATCAACCTCGGTGACTGGATTTATTACTTTAGCTATGCCGTGTTTGATGGTAATAAACTGGAGATCAGGTACTACAAGACAGACTAATGTTTTATAGAGCGTAGAGCGTAGAGCGTAGAGCGTAGAGCGTAGAGCGTAGAGCGTAGAGCGTAAAAAATAGTTAAGCAGTATAAATCATGTCAAGTAAAATATATTTAACGCCCTACGCACAATGCTTTACACTCCACGAAAGATGGCTTTCTTGACTGTACCTAATTTAATAATTATATTTTTTTAGTATTTAAGTATCAGGTATTTTAACATGACTGAAAAAAATGCAGATGAATACCTTACTGTTTCTTCACAACCGGTTTCATCTGAGATAAAGGTGAATGATTCAAAGTTTATTAGTCACGTATTCCATGTACTGACAAAACATCAGGCAGAGTCCGTCTATGCAAATATCAAGAGAAAATACCATGATGCAACCCATAATTGCTTTGCCTACCGGATAACAGCAGATCAATTTAGATATTCTGACGATGGTGAACCTTCAGGTACAGCTGGTCTTCCTGTCTACAAAATATTAGAAAAGAAAGACCTTTCGCAGACGATCATCATTATCACCAGATATTTTGGGGGAACAAAATTAGGTACAGGCGGTTTGATTCGTGCTTATACAGATGCGGCACTTGACGTTCTCAGTAAAACGAAGATCGAAAAAAAAATACGCTATTTCACAGTTACAGTAGAAACCACTTATGAGAATATGAGTCTCCTGCTCGATTTTGTCAACAGATCAAACGGAATTATTGGAAAAACCGAATACGCTGAAAAAATTTCTTTTTGTCTGCAAATACCTACCACAAAATTTGAAGAGTTTAATAAGAATATACTTGCAAGTCCTGATCGCGAAATTGTTATAATAGATAAGAATGATTAATCTCTGTCAAAATTGTTAAATTACATCCTTCATATACCGATAATATAATAGATCAAGAACAATAAAAATAATAAACCAAGTTTTAGTATCAACATAATGTTAGAAATCCAACATCTCTCTAAATCATTTAACTCGACACAAGCGCTGGATGATGTCTCTTTTACAATTCATCCCGGAGAAGTGTTTGCTCTGTTGGGGCCAAACGGAGCCGGAAAGACCACAGCCATGCGCATCATCATGCAGATTCTAAAACCTGATGAGGGAGAAATTCTATATAAGTCGGAGCCCAGGGCTAAGCTTAAAAGAAATATTTTCGGTTACCTGCCAGAAGAGCGGGGATTATATCAACGATCGAAAGTATTAGATTTGCTTGTATATGTGGGGGTTTTAAACCGGCTTTCCCATCACCGTGCAGAAATTGAGGCGATTCGTTATCTGGATAAATTAGGACTTGTAGATTATACCCAAAAACGGGTAAGTGAACTTTCCAAAGGAATGCAACAGAAAATACAGTTCATTCTTGCCATGATACACGACCCCGAAATCTTAATACTTGATGAGCCCTTTGCCAGTCTTGATCCCGTTAACCAAATGATTTTAAGGGATATCATTAATGATAATAAAAAAGAAGGAAAAATTATTATTTTATCTACTCATCAGATGTCAGAAGTTGAATTTATGGCTGATCATCTTATGTTATTAAATCAGGGTAAAAGCATTCTAGAGGGCTCTCTCGATGAGATAAAATCCCGCTTTAAAGAAAATGCATATTACCTTGAGGCAGAAAAAAATATAGGAGCCATAAAGGAAATCAGAGATATAAAAATCATAGAGGAACATAACAATAGTTGTAAATTTGCTATCGATGGCAAGGAAACTTCAAAAGAAAAAATATTACAGACAGTCTTTCAAAAAATTTCTATAAAGAAGTTTATAGAGCAGGAGCCTTCTTTAAACGAAATCTTTATAAAACTTGTACAATCAGGCGCTTCTGAAAGCCGTGAGAACACATGAGAAATATTTTCTACATAGCCCGTTGGGAATTTAGCAGTCGGTTCAAAACAAGATCATTCTTGTTTTCTACGTTTATATTGCCAATTGTATTTTCACTTCTAATAACCGCCCCTGTCTATCTGATAACATATGAAGACACCGTTTCAACAAAATTAATCGGGTTGATTAACAATGATGATAACGATCTGCTGGAAAAACTTCAAAATCATCTGAATCAGAATTATAAGCTAGATTCTGGGTCACCGGAATATATAATTTTACCAATTTCTGCTGAAAGTGCCCCGGCATATATTAGTGCATATAACGATTATATATCTACTTCACACCAACTGGATTCGCTTGAAAATGCATATAACGATTTAAAGCAATTACGTGAAAAATATTATAGAAGCAGGACGATACAAAACAAACAATACTTACTTCAAAAATCTTACGATGAATTAATATTGACACGTGAACACCGAGAATTAGCAGAAGTTGATCTGCAGTATTACAAAAATCATTTGGATTCTGTCTATAACCGGGAAGCCCGACTTGCCGCCGATTCTATGCTTGTCCAAAAAATCCTGAATGCATACCTCGTTATTCCGAAAATGGTTTATCGTGCTGGAAATATCGAGTACCATTCTTTAAATCCTGGCGAATTACTTGACGCCGAAAGAATGCAGAAAATCATCAACGAAGTTATTATACAATCAAGATTGCAGGAAGCCAGTGTAAATACAATACAAATCTCGCAGTGGCTTAAACCTGTTAAATTGGCCAGATATCAACTTCGCACTAAAGGATCAACAAGGTGGGACTTTTACATTGAATTTTATGGAGCGGTGATTGGCGTTGTACTTCTTTTCATGGCCATTTTTACATCCGGCGGATTTTTATTTAGCAGTGTCATGCAAGAAAAAACAAACCGGGTTATTGAAATCTTACTCAGTTATGCAAGCAGCCGACAAATAATGGCCGGAAAAATATTCGGGCTGGGTTTTTTAGGATTGATGCAGGTTCTCATTTGGCTCGGAATAACAACAATTTTTGTGTTTTTCAATCTTTTTCAGGCAGGAGAAATATCGTATCTGAATGCTGAAAACGGTTTATATTTTTTACATTATTTTTCTCTTGGATATTTACTCTACGCAGCCATTTTTGTGGCCATCGGTGCAATATTCTCTTCGGAACAGGAGGCACAACAGGTAAATATTATCTTAAGAGCGATAGCTGTATTACCCGTACTTCTTGTTTTTTTGTTTCTCAAAGAACCAGATTCTGGTATTATTACAGTTTTAAGTTACATTCCTCTTCTAACCCCATACTTTATGATATTAAAAACAGCTCAATATGGTATTCCTTTATCGACAGAAGTCTATCTTACCAGCCTGATATTGATCGTTTCAATTATTGGAATGGTTTTTATTGCCGCCAGAATTTTCAGGATAGGTATCCTTATGTACGGAAAGAAATTTACATTAAGAGAAGTTATGCAATTAATGCGTTCAAGCTAATTTATTCAGCCGGATTATCATTTTTTTCGCTTTTCACAATCAGGATTGTTTCAATAATACCAGCAACAACCAAAAGTGGGATGACCGTATACATAAAGTATGATAGATATTGTCCAAATGTTATTTCGGGTAGATAGGCTAATCCAAAAAAATGCTGCATACTAAATTGTATAGCCATTGTGATACTTAACCAGGCCGCCGGTAATTCTAAAAGAGCAACCGGGTTAAAGAGACCTACATAATAAAATTTTCCTTCTAATGTGTGATACATAACTACACCAATATTGATTCCCATATAGAGAATGAACAAAAAGGGCAATATGATTCCCCATGCAGAAAGTAGATTTGAAAATAAGGAAAGGGAATTTAAAGAAAACAAAATTATAAAAATCTTAAGAGGATGATGCTTTTTCTGAAAAAAAGCATCCATTAATTTTATAATATAAAAGGGATAGGCTGTTAGCCACCTTATTTTCTTGAAATATGCCGTTGGTGCAATAGCATACCCAACAAAAAATAACAATGCCGCACCAATAAATATCTGTGTATCCAGAACACCAAATACTTCTAAAAAAGACTGTATCATCGGTTAAAATGCTTACCCTTTTTCATCCTCATTCATCCGATTTTGAACCGTTTTGTATCCGCCAAGACTCATTGCATTTAATACCCCTGCAATAATGGACTTTCTGACTGCTTCTATCGCTAATTCAGATAAAATATCGGGATTGATACGGGAAGATCCGCTGGCTAAACAGAATATGACATCCCCGTCATAACTTGTTGACGCGGGGATAATGGCCCTGGCCAGTCCGTTTTGAGCTCTTCTGGCAAGTATGTTTGCTTCCAATTTATTCAGATTCGCGCTGGTTAAAATTGCTGATAAGACAGTATTTTCTGAAAATCCAACTTCTGGTGCTTCCCATCTTTTTGCGGGATTTCCTGCAGCAAAAAAGTTGCCAGATTTATCTATTGCCCCGGCGACAATTTTTCCATCCTCATCGACAATATCTCCTACCGCATTTACAACACTCACTGCCTGAATAAAAATATCATTATAATTTAACACTGAAATTCCGAGACCGCCTTTCATCGCATTGTGAATTCCCGACCATTTCCCAACAGTTGCGCCCGTACCTGCACCAATTGATCCCTGAAGTTCAAATTTATCTGATGCTTCCTCACAGGCCTGATAAGCATTTTCTGCGGTCGGTCGTACCTGGCTGTTTCCGATATTCAAATCATAAATAACTGCGGCCGGCACTATTGGTATCATACCAAAATGTGTTTCATACCCGATTTTATTTTCCTCCAGGTATTGAACGACACCGGCCGCGGCATTTAAGCCAAATGCGCTGCCTCCGCTTAGTAAAAGGGCATGTACCGTATTCATTTTTCGAACCGGATCCAGAAGCGCCAGCTCTCGCGAGCCGGGTGAAGAACCAGAAACATAGCAGGAGGCGACTGTATCACGGGGACAAAGAATAACCGTACAACCTGTTATATTCTCTTTATCCGTGTAATGCCCTATTTTAAAACTGCTTATCATAAAATTTTACCTGCTGATTTTATATTTTTTGAAACCGCAAAGGACGCAAAGTTGAATTCTAAGGATTTCTCTTGGCGCTCTTTGCGGTTAAGTATTCTTCAGCTATTTTAAGATGTTCTTGTCGACCGAGATCGATCCAAAAATCTTCATTATTTTTATATCCAAATATTCTCTGATCTTGTTTGGCTATTTCTACGTATGCTTTAACAATCGAGAAGATTCTTTTCTCAGGCAACAAGGTGAAAATTTCCGGCGAAACAATATGTATACCCAAAAACGATAATTTTTCCGGTTCATTTGAGAGTGATGCTACAACTTCCTTTTCCCCGGTTTCTAATGATTGCCAACCAACGAGTCTTGTTTCCTGATCAAAAAGCAAATACCTTGAGGTACTCCTTTGTCGCACTGCTAAGGTTGCCAAAGACCTTTTCTCCCTGTGATAATTTAGCATTGCCAGCAAATCTATGTCCGATAAAACATCAACATTATGTAAAATAAAGGGTTGATTATCATTGAAAAACCATGAGGCATTTTTTAATCCACCACCAGTATCTAAAAGAGCTTCTTCTCTTGAAAAAGCGATTTGAACACTAAAATCTCCACTAGATTCAACATATTCAATAATTGATCTGGCAAAATGATGCACATTGATTATAATTTGAGTAACACCAACAGATTTAAGTTTATTAATCGTATGATGAATTAGTGGTTTCCCGGCCAACGGGACCATCGCTTTAGGAATGGAATCTGTAAGTGGTTTTAATCGAGTGCCGAAACCGGCAGCAAGGATCATAGCCTTCATAAATCAGGTTTCTATCATCTCGAGTTCACGATGACGAACTTCCACATCAATATTGTGTTTTTCACTTAGATATGCGCTTAACATATTTGAACAATACACCGAACGATGCTGGCCACCCGTGCAACCAAAGGCTACCATGAGATCTGTGAAGTTGCGTTGTTGATAATTATTGACAGCCTGGTCAACGATTTCAATCACGTGATTTAAAAAATGAGTAACATCCTCTTCTTTTTTAAGAAATGCAATGACATCATCATCATTCCCGGTGGAATTCACATATTCCGGATAACGCCCTGGATTTGGTAAAGCCCGACAATCAAAGACAAAACCGCCCCCATGTCCCCTATCATCCCAGGGGATACCCCGCTTATAAGAGAAGCTCTGAATACGGACAATCAAACGAAGATTTGCATCACCAAGTTGTCTGAGATAGGTGGAACGTATCAAGCGACTCCAGGCGTCTGTAAGCGCAGGAATTTCAACCGGTAATTTTACATTGTGCAACAACATCTCGAGGTTTTTTATCGCATAAGGAACACTTTTTAGAAAATGCGATTTTCGTTCATAAAAACCACGAAAGCCATAAGCGCCCAGGGCCTGCATGATGCGGATAAAAACATAGCCGTAGTAAAACTCAAGGAATGACTGTCTGTCAAGATCAATGATCGAACCTACAGCAGTTATATATGTCTCTAATAAGTGTTTTCTGATTTCCTCAGGTATATCTGCCTTTGCATCATAAAGGAGAGAGGCGATATCATACTGTAATGCTCCCTTGCGACCGCCTTGATAATCGATAAAATATGGGTTACCATCAATAAGCATGACATTTCGGGATTGGAAATCCCTGTAAAGAAAATAGTCTCGCTCAGTCGATAATAGAAAGTTTGTAAACTTTTCGAAGTCATCTTCAAGTTTTTGTTCATCAAACGGAATTTTAGATAACTTTAGAAAGTAGTATTTGAAATAATTTAAATCCCACATCATCGATTGTTTATCAAAACTATGACGGGGATAACAAACGTCATAATTTAGATCCTGCGCTGCCTGAATTTGGAACTGAGGAAGCGCCTTGACCACCTTTTCATAGACTTCAATAATTTCATCCGAAAATCCATTCTTTACGCGTTCTTCGGTTAAAAAGGAGAAAAGCGTCACATCTCCCAGATCTTCTTCAAGGTATATGTTCTTATCAAGATCTTCCGAATATATTGCCGGTACTGCCAGTCCAACATTATGAAAGTGTCTTGAAAACTCCAGAAAGGCGATATTTTCGGCACGATCTTCGTTGTAAGTACCAATTGCTGTTCTTGAACCATCTGAGATACGATAGTATTCACGTGCCGAACCATGGGCAGGTAACGGTTCGATGCTCTGAGGCGTTATACCCGACCAGGATACGTAAATTTCATTGAGATCTTTTTCTAATTGTGGATTCATTTTTGTTTTAATTTATATTAACGGTGAAAATTAAAGGGTGAAATTACTATGTGCAAATTTTAATAAAACGCAGCTAGAAAACACTATACCCGATAATAAAATACACAATTGCCGCCAGGCTGGCAGCCAGCAGTGCCAGAGGTAATTGTGTACCAACATGATCCATCAGATCAGCCCCTGAAACCATCGCTGACAGGATCGTGGTATCAGATATGGGAGAGCACTGATCCCCAAAAACAGCGCCACCCATTATGGCTGCAAAGTTGAGTGTAATATAAAATGGATCGGGATTGATTGAAATCGCCAGAGGAATGGCAATTGGAAAAACCACTGCATATGTTCCCCATGAACTGCCGATTGAAAAGGAGATAAACATGCATATAAAAAGCAAAACAGGCGGTAGTATATATGGGATAAGCAGGATAAACTCACGTGACATTTCGATAATATAGTGAGATGTCCCCAATTGCTCAGAGACATCCCCCAGAGTAACCGCCAGTCCGAGGATTATAGCACCAACCGTCACACCCTTTATTCCATCAACCAAACCATCAAAGACATCATCGAGCCGCATTCCGTGAAAGAGACTGATAACCACCCCGGCGATGACCGATAGTCCAAAAGCCTCGAATATCATTAGTTTTCCGATAATGATCCAGGGGACAATCGCTACGCCGATAAGGGTTCCTATTGGTACAATAAAATCTATTAAGGACGGTGTATAATATTCAGGAACATTTGTCGTTTCAATTTCTTTACTCATCATTGGTTTGGCACCCGCTCTGTCAAGTTCCCCGCTGCTGGTAACTCTGACAATTGCTTGTCGCATCTTTTTGCCCATCCACGGTAACCTTTCAATGGAAATCAGAAAGGTAAATAATACCGCAAACATTGCATAAAAATTGAATGGAATTGCCTTTAAAAAATATGCCATTCCGGCCTCTTCATTCGGAATATATTCTTGAATTGATGTGAGGACCACCAGGCCACCAATGTAGGCCGGCCAGGCGTTAAGGGGGATAAGCGTGGCAATCGGGGATGCTGTTGAGTCTACGATATAAGATAATTCCTCATGCGAAACATTTTCTTTATCCGTTATCGGTTTTACCGTTGTACCGGTTAAAACCGTACTGATTGTCCCTCCCTGGTGAAAAACTACGCCCATAAACCATGCAAACAGTTTTGCTGTTTTTCGGTTATGAACAAAATTCTTACCAACCCACTCAGCAAAGAAGCGGGCACCTCCGTTTCGGTTCCAAACGCCGATTAATCCACCTAACGCCCAGAGGTAAACCAGAAGTATCTTTGCATATTTTTCGCTACCAAGACTGGGAAAAAGAAATGAATTCAAGATATTATATTCAGCAGTTATCAATCCGCCTACAACAATACCTGTAAATAAGGCCAGGATGACATTTTTTGTATAAAAACATAAAAAAAGCGTGACAATGGCCGGAAATAGCGAATAGACGCCAAAGTGTGTATGATTTATCTGCTCCGGTTGACCGATTCCGTAAAAAAATGCCAGAAGAATAAGGACAACAGCCGGCAACCACAACCAATCTTTAATAACCTTCATCCAACCTCCATTCACCAGGGCAATATACAGATTCTCAAAAAAATATAAAAGGAGTGATCAGAAAGAGTTGTAAAACCGCTCGCGACGATGCAACGACACTACGAATAAATAATTATTTTTTTATTATATTTATTTATCAAGCAAATCAACCGAGCTAATCAAGATATAACTATTTAATTCAGAATATTTATATTACCTATGGGTCTACAAAGAAATTTAAATAAGCTAATAAAATCGTTGCGTCGTCACGTCGTTGCGAGAGATAATATCTACCAAAGCCGGGGTATTCAAAATGAAAGTATATATTAGTGCCGATATCGAAGGGGTAACTGGTGTTGCACATTGGAACGAAACACTAAAAGATAAACCGGATTACAAGGAATTCCAGGAACAGATGACTGCTGAGGTTCTGGCCGCATGCAATGGTGCATTGAAAGCAGGTGCAAAGGAAATCTATGTAAAGGATGCCCACGATAGTGCCCGCAATCTGATTGCCGCCAAATTACCTGAGCAGGTTAAACTGATTCGGGAATGGAGTCTGCACCCTTTTTGTATGATGCAGGAACTGGATGATTCATTTGATGCAGCCATAATGATTGGGTATCATTCTGCCGCCGCAACGCAAACCAGTCCGATGGCGCACACACTGACCGACAAATTTTCATCGATTAAAATAAATGCAAGGCCGGCGTCGGAATTTTTAATTAATACCTATACCGCCGGTCTTGTGGGTGTTCCGGTTGTCTTCGTTTCCGGCGATAAGGGCATTTGTGACGAAGCACTGGCTTTCAATGAGAGGATCTGGACGGTTAGCGTCCAGGAAGGTGTTGGTGCTTCAACAGTAAGTATTCATCCTCATGTTGCTGCAAAAAAAATTGAAGAAGGGGTTGAGGCAGCCCTTTTAAAAGATTTATCGCGTCTCAAGGTAAAACTTCCGCCTGGCTTCAAGGTGAAAATTGAGTATCGCGATCACATTTCAGCCTACAAAGCGTCTTTCTACCCCGGCGTCATCAGGCTTGCCAATAAGACGATTCAATTTGAAGCAAAGGATTATTTTGAGGTGTTAAGAACATTGATGTTTATTAGCTAAAAAGCCTTTCAAGACATCTTCATCACCATCAAAGAAAGATCATCCCTTTGCGGAACTTTTCCTCTGAAGTTTTTTGCCGCATTGACAATTTCATTATAAAGTTCTTCTGCTGTTAAATGGGCATTTTCTTTCAATAGACTACTGACAGCATGCAGACCAAGTTCTTCTCCCCTATCATTTACTGTTTCCAGAAGTCCGTCACTATACAACAAAAGGATATCCCCCGATATATATGTAATTTGCCTCATTCTGAATTTGGTATCCCTTCTGACACCGAGGGCTAAATCACCGGTACGATAGTTCATAATCTTCAACTCAGAACTTTTATAATGCAACAATGGCGGGTGACCACAATTGATTAAGTCGAGTCTTTTATCACGGGTATCTATCACTGTAAAGATCAAACTGATAAACATATTTTTCTGTATATTTTCAAACAAGGTCTCGTTAAGTGAAGATATGAGCTCCACAGGATTTCTCATATAATGTAATTCCGTGCGGAAAGCTATTTTCAGCATACTCATCAGTACACCGGCTGCCACATTATGTCCGGAAACATCACCAACAGCTAGTACGATCTTATTTTTATCCACTGGGATTGCATCACAGTAATCACCGCCAATTTCATAAGCGGATTCGATATCCCCATATAACTCGTACGATTTATTTTTCATATGTAGTGTTGGAATCAAGTCTTTCTGAATCTTTTGCGCCAGAAGAATTTCCGATGCCATCCCCGCTTGTTTACTAAAAGTGGTCTTCATTATTTCAATATAAAAGGAAAAGGCAAGGACAACGAAGAGGATAAAGAGCAACGATCGGCCATCAATCATTGCTGAAGAGCTGATATCTCTTTGACTCGCCAGATTTTCAACAGCAATAGTGTAACCAATATAAGAACTGAAAATCCAAAGCGATATAGTAGAAACAACAGAGATCCAAAAGAGCCGTCTTTGATAATTTTTACGAAAGGATTTTATGAATAGGGTCACGGTTATCAGTAACACAGGCATCACAGGAGAAAGATAAGTCAGTATAGCAAATCTCTCCGAATAAGTTGAATCCTGAATTTCATAAACAAAGTTGATTGATATGAAGATCAGTGCATAGGCCAAAATAGCGATGATTCGTGATTGTATCGTCAGGGGAAAGTAATACTGTAACTGATCAGCCGTTCGCCGGTTAAAAATTCCACATGTAAACAAGAGAATATTTGAAAGAATATTTTTTATTGAATCAAGCGGATCAGGTAAGAGATAAGAGGTCGGTTTTTTTTGTATAAACTCTCTTATAGAAAAAAAGACAACAATGATAAGAATCGTCTGAATAAGAAGAATGAGTAGTAGAAACGTACCATTTTTTTTTAGCATTAGACCATAGGCAAGACCTGTTCGGAATGTCTCGTTTTGGAGTTCCTCTCCTATATCTTTTTCAACAATGTACTGATTAGCAAGTTCAATCGCGTTCTCAAATCGTTCCGTAGCCGGAATGATCAAAATGAACACAATTAAAAACGTCATTACCCACCAGAGAAAGAGATGAATAAATGTTACCAATTTCAACTTTTTCATATAATTTTCCTGTACCTTATCTCGAAGTGTCAATCAAACACAGATGATAACGAGGAAATATATACTATTTAATATTTTACCTCCACTCTCTGTGATCTCTTGATTGCAAATTTTAAACAGAGCATCTGCGATTTATATAAATTAATTGAAAACGATTCTTCTTATTTTTGTTTCATTTTTCTTATAAAGATTAAGCAATCAATTACACATATATCCAGAGCACCCCGACGTTCAACCATAAACCAAAAAATGTGATATTTAGAGATCTCAGAGTAGTCCTCAGTGCCCTCTGTGGTTTAATTTTTTGATATAACTTTATTACACACTATATCTTATTTATCCCGCTATACTTTTTCCCCTTACTTTTGAGCTGATTCTGACTACTTTTTAACAAAAGTATACTCGAGCGTATCAATCCAGTCAGGGCGAACGGACATTCTGAATTGTTTAATATCTCCTCTATCATCGAGATCAAAATACATATAACTCTCACCCCAGCCAGCATCACTCCATGTCACCAAAAATGTATCATACTGCCAGTGTTCTATTTTACCACTTACAGTAGGATGAGGAATAAGACGGATACGCAGTCCATTTCCATCTTTATATAAGTTGACATCTCCATACAATTTACTTGTATATTGACCCAGATAATCCGAAATGTCATGTGTCGGTTTTGTTCCCTCTTTTTTTTCCTTTTTCCTTTTTCCTTTTTCCTTAGATCTATTCTCTTCTGCAACCGTTAGATATCTCTTGCTCCAGTCCTGGAAGTCCTCCTCAAGTAATACATCATATACATGGTAGGCCAGAGCGCGCATAAGATTGTGGCTGTCAAGATTGGTAAAAATAACCACACCGATATTCTCATCAGGTAAAAAACCAAGATAAGAATACATCCCATCCAGACCGCCTGTGTGATTCACTAACAGTTTACCCCGGTAATCCAAGAGAAACCAACCCAGACCATAGGCGCCAAAATGAGAGTATGGATTTGTTCTTTTCGCTGCGGCAGAAACAGGTACCATGATATGCGGCTTTCGTGTCTCACTGACAATCTCGCCATTCATCAATTGTTTTCCCTCATACTCCCCCATTTGCAGCTGTAAACGCAACCAGTTTACCATGTCAGCAGTACACGAATTAATTGAACCGGCCGGACCTGAAATGTCGACATTTACATAGGGCACTGACACCGTTTGTCCCTCTCGAATAGAATGAGGAATAGCCACATTTCCGGACATATCCAGATCTTTAATACTTGTGTTGGTTAATTTCATATTTAATGGTAAAAATAATCGCTCCTTTAGAAACTCATCCCAGCTTTTTCCTGTCACGATGGGAATAATTTGCCCGGCGACTAGAAACATCAGATTATTGTAATGATAGGTTGTTCGAAATTCTGATGCGGGTTCGATATAACGAATACGATACATCATCTCTTCTCGTGAGTATGTAGATCCCCACCAGACCCAATCACCGGCCCAGGTACCCAATCCGCTTCTGTGTGAAAGAAGATCTCTGATGACAATTTTTCGCGTGACCTGAGGATCGTATAACTGAAAATCCGGTAGATATTTCAGAACCGGATCATCCCATGATATTTTCCCTTCCTGCACCAGAAGACCCAATGCATGGGCAGTAAAGGCTTTGGTATTTGAAGCAATAGCAAATTGAGTATACTCATCAACCTTGTCTATTTTATTTATATCGCGAATCCCAAATCCCTTATGAAAGATTACCTTATCATCTTTGACGATCGCTATCGCCAGACCAGGCACCTGCCACTGCTCCATCGATTTTTCAATATAAAAATCTAGATTCTCTAATTGATCGGCCTGTGCAAATACTTGGAGTTTTGGAGAAACTATGAAATATAAAAAGGTAATAAAAAGAATAAATTTTGAGGATCGATAAAAATATGCTAAAACAGTCATAAATGTACCTCTCTGGAGTATTTACTGGGTTTCACACCTCCCTGGGGATGATACATGGGGTGTTTTTTTATAGAGAATGGTAATTTAAAGATACTGATATTTAAAGAAAAATGCAGAATGAAATTTATATATAACAATCTTTGGGTTCTTTGAAATCCTGGATGATTTCATCCCGGTATATCGACAGGATGAAGACATTTATGTCGGGATGCGGTTAAAAAATTGTTATTCGTACCGAAGCGCTTCAATCGGATCTAGCTTTGAAGCTTTTGCTGCCGGATATATCCCGGCAAATAAACCGACGACAGTGGTGACTAATAGACCGGTTATGACCGCCCACAGTGGCACTGCAAATGGCATATCAAATGCAGAGGTGACAATAAAGGCGAGTAAAAAGCCAAAAAATATACCTAAAAATCCACCTATGAGGCTTAAAAAAACTGATTCATTCAAAAATTGGATTAAAATGGTTTGCCGTTTTGCTCCCACTGCTTTCCGAACCCCGATCTCACGGGTACGTTCTGTGACGGTAACAAGCATGATATTCATCACGCCAATACTGCCAACCAGAAGTGAAATCAGGCCAAGCAGGACAGCAACTAATTGTATCATATCCGCTGTATTTTTAAAAGATTCAATCAGTGATTCATTACTCCACATGGCAAAATCATTTTCTTCTCCCGGGGGGATTTTGCGCAACTGCCGTAAAACACCAACGACCTGTGCTTTCGCCTCATCGATACGAGTAGCGTCAATTGCCATTACAGTAAGATAAATCGAACGATACTTACCAAACAAATCCTCAAAAGTTGTGATTGGAATAACCGCCCGATTATTGGCACTCTGGCCAAAAGTTCGTGTTCCCAGGTCTTCAAAAGTTCCTATTACTTTAAATTTGACGCCGGCGATTTTAATAAACTTGCCGATCGGATATTCAAAGGGGAACAATTCATCTTCAATATCTTTTGCAATGACAACGACCCGGGCATTGGACATCACATCCGCACGGGATATAATCCGACCTTCATCGATCGGTTCTGCATTATTATAGAAATATTCCGGTTCACCACCTGCTAAATTAAACGTTGGATTTGTTTTTTTATCTTTATATCTAAAAGAAGTTCCATAATTCCAGACTTCGGCGCCACAGAATTTAACCGCATCACAACGCTCCCGGATTTCCTCTGCGTATTCCTTTTTGAGATCCTTTCTGACATCTCGCCGCCGGTGTGCACTAAAACCGGCACTGCGGTCATACTTTTGAACCTGAAATACATTGGCACCCAAACCCTGCATATCTTCTGTAATACTGAGCATGTATCCTTCTAGAATAGCTACAATAAAAATTACGGTCGCGATACCGATCGTTATTCCCATCGTCGTCAGAATTGACCGAAGTTTACTGGATTTAAGTTGTGCCCAGGCAACCTGCAGATTTTCTTGGAAATGTAATTTCATATGTTTCTCACTCAAAATGTAAGGAATCGATCGGATTCATTTTGGCTGCTTTCCAGGCGGGATAAAAACCGGCGACAACACCGACAAAGGATGAAAATCCAAATCCGACCAGTATGACTTCCGGACTGACCCCCGTGGAAAGTTTCATCTGTGCTAAGACCAGACTTCCTCCAAAATAACCAAGGATGATGCCCACGATTCCACCAATAGAGGCGATAGCAATACTTTCAATAATAAACTGAGATAATACGTTTCTGCGCTTTGCCCCAATGGCTTTTCTGATACCAATCTCTCTTGTTCTTTCTGTAACACTAACCAACATGATATTGGTAATACCGATACCCCCTACCAGGAGTGAGATTCCACCAATGACAAAAACGATCATAAAAAGAGTACTGGTTAGATCACGATAGAGGTTTGTCAATTGATCCTGCTGATTGATTGCGAAATCATCTTCGCCGTCCGGTGGAATCTTTCTTGTTTTACGCATAATTCCCCGGATTTCATCCTTCATCTCTTCCAATTTAGAATTATCCGTCACCGCCATCGAAATCATCATGCCACGATGACCACTGGTCACACGACGAAAGGCACCATAGGGAACGAGGATATAGTTATCCATACTCTGACCAAAGACTTCTCCCTGTCTTTCAGTGACGCCGATTACCCGATATTTATCAGGTCCAACTTTTACCCGCTTTCCAAGCGGCGATTCATCTTTAAACAGATTTTTCGCAACTTCATCCCCGAGTACACAGACTTTATGTTTTCGGTAAACATCCAGTTCTGTTAAAAACCGACCAACGGCCGGGGTGACGTTATCCGTATCCTTATATTGCTCATTCGTTCCAAGAACCGGTACCCGGTCATAGACTTCGGTTTTATACTTCACGGTTTTCATCGTCCAGACAATTGGCGCGATGTAATCAGCTGTCTTTGAAAATTCCGCCAGTGCCTCATATTCTTTATAGGTAACTTCTTTTCGATTCCGATAACGCCAGAAATCTCCTCGTATTACCCAGGGCCATTTTTGCACATAAACAGTGGAGGAACCAATATTCGATAACTCACCGATGACATACTCATTCATACCCTGTATTGTCGTAAAAATGGTTATAATTGTCGTTACGCCAATTAGAATACCCAGTGTGGTGAGCGCTGAACGCAATTTATGCGCCTTGAGGGCCATCCAGGCCATTATAAAGTATTCACCAATAAGGGAAAATGTAAAACGCATGTTCTACTCTTTATTTTACTTTATCATCCGATTGAATTAATCCATCTAAAAGACGAACCACGCGGTGGCTGTGATTGGCAATATATTCTTCATGGGTGATTAGAATAATCGTATTTCCTGCCGAATGGAGTTGCTCAAAAATTTCCATAATCTCTTCACCGGTATTCGAATCCAGATTACCTGTCGGTTCATCGGCAAGAATGATCGCCGGGTTATTCACCAGGGCCCGTGCAATTGCCACCCGTTGTCTCTGGCCCCCTGATAATTCATTAGGCTTATGATGCATACGGTCACCTAACCCAACTTTTTGCAGAGCAGTTTCCGCCATTTCCCGCCGTTTGGCCCTTGCTAACCCGCTATAAATTAAGGGTAGTTCCACATTGTGTAGTGCGTCTGCTCTGGGAAGCAGATTAAATGTCTGGAAGACAAATCCAATCTTACGATTTCGGATTTCAGCCAGTTCATCATCACTGAGTTTACTAACATCTTTAGAATCAAGAATATAACTGCCTTCAGACGGCACATCAAGACAACCAATGATATTCATCAGGGTAGATTTCCCTGATCCCGACGGGCCCATGATCGCCAGATATTCGTTTTTGTCAATCGCCATATCAATTCCACGAACGGCAGGTACCTCTATATCACCTAACTGGTAGGTCTTTTTTAAATTAGTTACCTCAATCAGCATCTTCTACTTCCTTTTCTTTTTTCTCATATTCTATTAAATCACCATCTTCAAGGGTGCGGCTTAATACGCGAAAGGGACCGGTAATCACTTCATCACCATCTTCGACACCGGTTAGAACCGCATAATGTGTATCATCCGAGATGTCCAGTTTAACTTCTTTCGAGACCGCTTTATTACCATCCACCAAAAAAACAACTTCTGTCATTTCCGGTTTTTTATCTCCTGGCGCTGTTTCTTCGCCTCCTCCGGATTCCTCAGCCTGTTCCTCAACCCCTGGCTCTTTTTTAAGCTTTTCCTTCGGTCTCACAGTCACGGCTTGAATCGGAACCTTTATCACATCATCCCGTGTTTCGGTAATGATGTCAACCGTCGTACTCATACCCGGACGAAATTTTTCATTATAATCTAACAATGCCACCTTGACCTCAAAATTGGTCACCTGTTCCTGTGTGCCCAAACCGCGAACCGTTGCACTATTCGCAATTTGGGTGACCACACCTTTGAAAAGAGTATCCGCAAAGGCATCGATTTCGATATCAGAGGTATCGCCAAGGGAAACATTAACAACATCATTTTCATCAATTTCAATGACCGCTTCCATTTTATTCAGATCGGCGACGATCATAATCACATCTTCCTGAAACTGCGCACCGAGTGCGATTTCACCCTCTTCTTTATTGAGCAAGCTGACAGTACCATCCATATCGGCGTGCAGACGGGTTTTCTCCAGAGCATCAAGTGCCTCGTTAACAGACGCTTCCGCTTGTTGTGTATTACTTTCCGCCGCTTCGTAAGAAGCCTGAACGGCCTCATATTCTGCTTCCGACATCAGTCCTTTTTCACGCAGTTCTTTGGAGCGTAACAGGTCACTTTTCAATTTTTTCTCGTTGGCTTTCATCGATAACAGAGTCGATTTGGTCCGTTCAAGGGCGGCCCGGTATTGTTCCTGATCCAGTTCGACCAGTAATTGTCCCCTTTTAACCTGGTCACCCTCTTCCGCGTGTAGTTTCAATATCTTGCCAGCCACCCGTGCACTGACTTTCACCTGAACCTCCGGTTGAATCTGACCCGATCCGGTTATTTTTTGCATAATCGTACCGCGAGAGATTTTTTCAACATCGACGGCCGTGCCTTTCTCCTTTTTCGTTACATTGACGACAATGATGGCGATGACGGCAAGGGCAGCAATACCGATTATAATTTTCTTTTTCATTCGGCGTTCTCCCTGGCTTTATTATAGATTACACCCAAAGCTTGTTCGAGCTGTGCCTGGGACATTCTTGCATTGTATTTAGCAGCAACCAGAATCTCTTCAGCCCGGGTGAGATTAACCTGTGCTTCACGAACTTCCAAAGCCGTGCCCGATCCGATCCGATAACGCTCTTCGGCTAACCGGAATTCTTCCTGAGCGGCTTCTAAATTCTGTTCATTGATTTCGATGATCTCAAGATAGGAATTGAAATTATCGACCAATTGAACAATCTTAGATTTTAAGTTTCGTCTGGTTTCCTCATAGGTTTCCTGCACACTACGCAGTGCCAGTTTACTTTGCTGAATACGTACTTTATCTTGAAATCCATTAAAGATATTGAAACGTAATGAAAGACCCCAGTTCATACTCCAGTTTTTATCCCAGCCCGTATATACCCGTTCAATGCCTTCATTATTACGATTATAATTAAAAAAGGCACCAAGCGCCGGCCAGATAAAAGCCCAGGATCGGGAGACCATGATATCATAGGAATTAATATCCTCTTCCGTTTTCTTAAGATCAGGATTCATATCCTGCGCCTGGTTAAATAATGTATCGACATCCTGGTAAGCAGTCGGTAAGTTAAATTCGGGCTTAATTACCAGTGGTGTTTGTGGATCACGTCCCATAACCAAATTTAATTGTTGCTTGGCAGTTAATACCGCATTTTTTTGCAGCAACATGTTTATCTTGTCATTCCCCAGATTAACTCTGCTGCGGTAGACATCGACCTTAGCCACAGCCCCCAGTTCAAACATTTTTTCTGTTTTGTCCAGGTTGTCCTGACTGCGCCCGACAGCAAGCTGGTTCACCTCGAGCAGCTTTTCCTGTTTCAGTACATTGAAAAAGGCCTCCTGTACATTGAGCACTGTACTGTTGATCGTTGACTCCACCGTATATTCCGATGCTCTCTTTTGAGATTTTGCATAACCAATCGCTTCCCACCATTCTCCACCATCAAAAAGATTCTGATTTACACTCACGCCAAAATTATTAAAATTTGTGACATAACCCTCCTGGGTGATAATCCGGCGCTGATAAATGACATTACCCAGGGAATCTATTCCCACAGGAACATCACCTTCTACCTCACGTTCTCCGGCTTGTGCCCGGCCGGATGAAGCCGAAAGATTGATCGATGGTAAAATTCCGGAATAAGAAGCAGTAACATCTTCATCCGCACTTTCATCTTGATATAACGTACGTACAAGCGTTGGATTTTTTGTAAGAGCAATCTCTATACACTGTTGTAGAGATAATGTTTCTTCCTGTGCGTAACCACCACCGGTAATCAACAGGATAATAACAAGACACATAGGTAGTACTCTCATAAAATATCTCCTTACTAATTTGAGGCGTTGCATATGAAATGATTTAATTCATCTTCGTACAGGTCTAATAATTTTAGCATCGTGCGTGTGATTATTTTAGTTTTATTGAAATCGTGGATTGGATCTTCTATATATTTTCGCTGCAAGATTTATACCAATCTCGTGAAAGTTTTTCACTCTTTGCACCCGGACTAAATTTTCCTATCTCAAAAGATCTAATCGACCATTTATTTAATAATTTATTCCCTTTCCAACACACCGGATTGGAGAGAGGGGTAGTTCTTAAAGACGAGAAAAATACCTAAAAGTTGCGATGTAACTATTAAATATACATAGGTTTTAGCAAAATATTCAATTTACTTAAAACTTAACCGATAATTTCTATAATAAACTTCGTTTTGTTTGAAATCATGAGATATTAGATGTTAGAAATTGGATAGGCAAATTTTTTCCTTCTTCAACAGATCTTGCATTGCAAAACACTTGTGATAATTAGCACTAAAGATGGAGCTTATCGTCAATATTATTGTAAAAAATTTGAATTTCGCGTAAATTTCAAGAAAATTATTGTGGATGTATGATTAACTCTCTCCGGTTGAGTGGTAAGGGGCTGCTTAACCTTTTTACATTTTTTATATTAAGTATGTCCAACCAGGTTTTGGGGGATGATTCTCTTTTTACAATAGAGATTCCACGCATTAATGGATCGGTAAAAATTGACGGATTTCTCAATGATGACGCCTGGAAAGAAGCTGCCACAGTTCAAGACTTTTATTCATATCGTCCTGTTGATGGACAACCTGCTCAGGAAAAAACGGCCGTTCTCTTAGGATACGGACCAACATCTCTCTATATTGCCTTTATCTGTTTCGATTCGAAACCCTTTAATATCCGTTCGACCCTGTGTAACCGTGATGAAATCAGCGATGATGATTATATCGAACTTTTTCTGGATACGTTTAACAGCGGAAAAGAGGCCTACATTTTCTCTTTTAATCCCTATGGCATCCAGGCCGATGGAATCTATGTCGATATGGGAGCAATCGACTACACCCCGGATTATATCCATTATTCAGAAGGACGATTATTTTCTAAAGGATATATCATCGAGGCAGAAATTCCCTTCAAAAGTCTGCGCTTTCCGGAGAATAATAACATGGAATGGGGAATCATGATCGGGCGCAGGATCTGGCATCTCGATCAGGATCATATCTGGCCGGCGATTTCACGCAATTCTACGACCTTTATCCCTCAGTTTGCAAAAATAAACGGATTCGAGAATATCAGCAGTGGAAATAATATTGAAATTCTGCCGGAATTTACAGCCACCCGATATGGTGAACTGGATTTTGACGACGGCCAGTTCAAGGAAGAGGATATTGATCCCCAGGTAGGTGTGAATCTTAAAGTCGGTTTACTTTCCGATCTGACCCTCGATCTGGCTTATAATCCCGATTTTAGTCAGGTGGAAGCGAACCCGGATCTGATCGATGTCAACCGCCGTTTTCCCCTCTATTATGAAGAAAAACGGCCCTTTTTTCTTGAAGGAACAAATTTTTTTCAAACACCATTGCAGGTTTTATACACCAGACGACTGGTCAATCCTTTGGCAGCTGCTAAATTAACCGGCAATCTTGGTGCCGGATATGAGATTGGTTTACTGGGAAATGTTGATGAATATTACGGGTCTGAAGAATTTCTAAGGGAAAAATCTCTTGAATTTTCCGTGATCGATTCCACGCTTGATGATTCTGCTTTCAATGCGACATACCAGAATGAAAAGTCTTTTCATACAATCCTGCGCATGCGCAAGGAAATATACGACTATTCAAAAATGGGGGCAATTTATTCGGATTTCCGCTTAAAAGATGCTTTTAGCCGTACGTATGGTATTGATGGTGATCTGATCATCGCCGACGATTATTCACTGTCTTTCCAGGCCTTACATTCTGAAACAAAGGATCTGCTCCTCAATTACAAAAATGACCCTGCTTTCTTTTTAAGCCTGTTCAAAGGAAGCAGTACCTTTAATTTCTTACTGTTTTATAATGATATTTTCCCGGATTTTGAAATGGCCAACGGATTTTTGCAACGAAATACCGATTATAGGGAATTTGGTGCGCAGCTGTGGTACGATATACGCTCCGATGATTCTTTTGTCTATCTGATCAGACCAAGCCTCTATCTGACCGATATGTATGACCATGATCAGGAGGATCCCTTCAAACCCGGAAAAAGAATTGAGAGCTATATAGCCCCCTCGCTGAGCCTGATGACCCTCGGCCAGATTTCACTCAGTGGTAGTTATTATCACCAGTTTGAAGACTACCTGGGCTACGGATTTGATCTCGACCAATATATGGTTGAGTTTACTTCACAAACCATCCCCTGGTTTTATGCTGTGGGTTCTATTTTCTGGGGAGACGGTATTTACTACGATGCGGTATATTTCGATCAGGAACCCTTTTTGGGCTATACCCATACTATCAACTGGAGTTTCGAGTTTAAACCGATCAGCCAGTGGGCAACCCGATTAAGTGGTAATCACTATATTTTTAAGGGGACGGACCGGCCGGCGAGGACCTATGTCAGCCAGGATATCTTGCGTCTGCGAACAGTTTTCCAGTTTACACGAGAGATCTATTTACGCGTAATTTTAGAGCAGAATAATTATTACAAAGATCTCGATGTCAATATTCTTGCCGGTTGGGAGCCTTCACCGGGAACTGTTCTCTTTCTTGGTTATAACGACTATTACACCCGCGATCCCTTTCTGCTAAACAGCCTGGGCAAAACCAGCAGGGAATATACCCGCTTTGCCCGGGGTTTGTTCTTCAAATTCTCTTATTTACTACGATTATAGTGCTATGTTATAGCATAAAAAAACTTGGTCCACGAATTTCGCGAATAAAATCAAATTTCATAATTAATAATCTATTATATAAAATTCGTGTTAATTCGTGTAATTCGTGGAAAAAAATATTTTACTCAAGCCACGATAATGATTTTCCAAAACGGTTTTTATCAATAAATTGGTAAACATAGTTTTCAAAGTTATCTAAATTCTTTTGCGTTATTTCAGTCTGAATATCTGTAAAACTTTTTTGAAAAAGAATTTTTCCTCCCTTAAGTAATGCAAATTCATCACACACGTTTTCCAGCTCCTGAATATTGTGTGAAGCAATTAAAACAGTTTTACCGGCTTTTTTATATCGATAGATAACATCTCTCAACCGTCCGAGGGATACCAGATCCAGATCAGAGAAGGGTTCATCTAATACTAACAGATCCGGATTGTGTAAAAGTGCGGTTGTGATGGATATTTTTTTTTTCATTCCTTTAGAGCATCCTTCAATCCAAGCATCTTTTTTAGATAGCAAATCAAAAACATCCAATAATTCATTGATCCGGACAATCATTTCCTCTTGAGAAAGATGATACATCATCGCTGCAAATTCGAGATATTCTGCAATGGATAATTTTTCTATATACACAGGCTTTTCCAGGACAAATCCACATTTTGTCTTGTACCGAAAACTCGTTTCAGTAATTTTATCATCAAATACATATATCTCGCCGGCATCCCTCTTTACAATATTGGCCAGGATATTAATAAATGTTGATTTTCCTGCCCCGTTTGGGCCCAACAACCCCAGGACGTGCCCCCTTTTCAGTGTCACATTTAAATCCAATAAGGCAACAACGTCTTTTTTATATGTTTTTGCCAGAGTGATCGCTTTTAAAACATAATTTTCCATACTATTTCTCCGCTATAGAACAAAAACAGGGTAAGATTTCTTTTTTAATCTTTTTATACGACCAAAAGTAAAAATATACATATACTGAAAACATCAGAATGACGATGAGTCCAAAAATCAGATACGAATGAAACCACAAGGATAGTTTGATAACGAGATCGGTCGCAAATGCCATTAATACAACAAATATGCTTTTCCACGTAATAGATAGTCCGGCTTTCCAACTCATCGATGAATACGTTAACAAATTTCCAATTGAAACCGCCGGGAATATGATCAGTATTGACAAAATGATCGTACTTATGATCAATTTATCTTTAATCGGATAAAGAAGGGCAAAGAATACCAGGTTTAGTAGAAATGGAATAAGTAATAAGATGAAACTGAGTAAATTTCGAATTATAATCAGTTCTTTGATATTTATTGAAAAAAGCGTTAGGGATCTGGCATCTTCAGTTGAGTAAGCGAATTGATTGATAAAAAAGGGACTATATAACCATAGTACAACAAATACATTAAATGAAAATAAATATTCTAAATAGTTTTCATTTATGCTGAAGATTTTAGGAAGAAAAATAAAAACGGAAATTATAAACGGATACATATATATTTGTTGATATCTGATTAGCAATCTTACTGAGTGAATAAAATAATGATGTTTCAATGACCGCTTAGAAGGCATTGTTTTTCTTTGGAAAATAAATTTTATCCAACATTAATATACCGGCGAGAACCCCAATGAGTGTTATACAATAATAAAAAAGTACCAGAGAGACATCACCATTTTGCGCTGCACTAACCGTTGAACTGATCCAACCTGAGACAGGAAGATAATCTAACAAATAAAACTTTTCAGCCATTCTTGCATAAAACTCAAAAAAGAGAAAGGGAAAAAAGGTTACTAAAAATAAATTTTTACTCGTTTCAAACTTCTCGATAATAAATTCAATGATAACCATGATAAAACTCAAATAGACCAGTTCTCCCAGTATAAAGGTCACCAAAAATACCGGATATATGTAGAAATCCCATTTCGAAAAATAGAAAATTGATCCGATTACAACCATTAGTTGTAATATGACATTGAGATCAATCGTACCAAAGAATAATGAATAAAAAACAATTGACATTCTGTTTCTTGGGAATATTGTGTAGCATCTTGAAGAGAAGAAAAATTCGTTTTTGATTCGTTTTCCAAGAATCAAAAATGTCTGAGCCAAAAATATAAAATATAATATATAGCTTATCGGATTCACGGTCAGACTTGTACCAATTTTATTAAAAAATAGATATGGAATATATCCCATCCCCAGAGTTATCAGGAAATAGTGAACCGAAAGTAATTTATTAAATGACAATATCCTCTTATACAAAAGCCAGGAAAATTTGATTACCATGAATTTGTCCTTCTACTGCTAGAATGCAGGAGCTTGTAAATCCAAAGCTCCTGCAATGATACTATTTAACCGCTACAACCATACATCAAGCCAAAAAGGGAGGCACCCATGCCGACTCCTGCCACGAATAGACTCCAACCTCCGGTGGGAATAGCCGCTACCAGACCAATTTCGGCAGCAGCAAATCCAGCTGCAGCAATGGCACAGACGTAATCACCACCCTGTAATTGCTTCATTTCTTCATATGTCATGGTTTGCATCATCGTCTCCTATGTCCTTAGTCAATATCAATCGCCCGCGGTGAAAGGCATCAGTTAGAACCGCTCATCATCTGCTCCGGAACAGTATATTTCTGAATTAATTTGACGATTTTTGCAATTTTTACTTCGCCCAGCAATTTTTCCTTTAATATACCCTCACGATTAAAAAATAATAAAGAAGGGATTAAGACGGGTCCAAATTCATCAATAAATCTGGATCTGTCAATAATGCCAAATAAGACATGTGATGAGTTAATTAAATTCGGCCAATGAAATCGATAGTTATTCGAAAAAAAAGTTCTTTCATCTGTTAAAAATATTAAACGGGTTGTCGGTAATCGTTCTATATGATTGTTTATCGTATTGAGTTGATACCGGCAATGCTCGCACTCAGGGTGAAACCAAATAAGTACTGTGTTCAAAGTAGAATCAAATGAAATGGCTTCCTGTCCCATTTTACCCTCAATGGTTAAGTTCGATATTTTCTTCCCGACTGGATTTCTTACTTTTTTCCCAAACTGTGTAAAATAAAATAGCAACAGTGAGATAACAATCAAAAATATAATCGCTATATATTTCATGATGACATACTGTATTTATTGCGTCTACCACTTCTGAGATAGCTCAAAATTATTATCAGCAAAATAATTTTTATGATACCCGATATTGGTGTACTCTGAATTCCTGTCCCAAAACACCCGCAATTATCCACGTTATGAACAAGAAACAGCACATTTGTTATTAAAAAGATAAATAATAGAGCAAAAATTGATCCGAAAATTAGACCAGAATGGGCACCATTGAACCAAACCAGAAGAGGAACTATCAATTCCAGAAGAATTAACATCCACAGAAGTTTTGACAATACAGGTACCGGAAGTTGTGTAATACCAACAAAATATATCAATGTAAGATTAAAATCATATATTTTACTGAAGGCCGAGATAAAGAAGATCGCAACAAAGACTGTTTTCATGAGAAATGTTATCATTTAAATTTCTCCAGGCAAAAAAGTACTGACCACTGTACCAGCAGTAAAAATACCCAGACGCCAATGACCAAAAGAAATGCATCCAGTTTTTTTATTTTTCCCGTTCTTAAAAGTCCGATATACAAAACGATACCCCAAATCATATCAAACATATTAAACTGATTCAGAATTGAAAGGGCATTGGACGTATATTCTTCCGGATCAACAACGGCCGCTAAAGATAATGGTTGAACTTTAAAGAGAGCAGCCGATATATTTTTCTTTAAAGAAAAATATATTTTGAGAAAATGGACAACTTGTCCGACAGTCAGGGCGACAGAAGCATACATCACCCACCGAAATAAATATTTAAATGAGATCTCTATATATCTGATAAGCAACGGTAATTGAATGATGTATGCAACAATGGCATATCTGATGAATAGAACAAGTGGAACAATGAGGAGACTCCAAAAGGAGAATCTATCGATAACATCAACATATTTGTCGATTCTTGCCAGCTCCATCTGGTCAGAAAAGAGAGAATAATAGAATTCCCGGGTAAAAATAAATTCTCTGGCCAGAAAAGCTATCAGAAAATTGATAATTGCCAAACATAAAAAAATATGCCAGTTTGAAAAAATATCATCATTCATGTCCAGATCTTTTAGTCCTATTTTTTTATCCATTTCCCTATGCTTTTTCTCTCATATCATCATCTTGATTAAACACAGACCTGAAGAATCCATCCATTTCATAGAGTCTTCCGGGCTTCCCTTGTTGAATAATGAACCCATCTTTAAGAACATACAGATAATCTGTTTTCATGATAATTCTGAAATTATGCGTATTGATCAAAACGGAGTGCTCTCTGGCATACTGAGATAAAATACTTAGAATCAGAGATTCAATTTCTCGATCTAGTGCGGTTAAACCTTCATCGATAATCAATATTTCCGGCCTGTCATAAAGTGCCCGGGCTAATCCTATCATCTGTTTTTCTCCGCCGGAAAGAATCCGACCATCTTCTCCAACACGCGTATACAACCCATAATCGAACCTCGAAAAAAAATCAGAAAATCCGTAGCGATGTATCAGATCTTTCTGTTCTTTCAAAGATGTTGTAGGACGCCCGAGCACAATATTTTCTCCAATCGTACCGTTAAACAATTTCACCTGCTGGGGTACAACAGCAATGTTTTTTCTATAATCTGCAAGTCTTATGTCGTCGGCTGGTATACCATCCAGCAATATTTTACCTGTCTGCGGTCTATATTTTCGGTTAATTAATTGAACCAGAGTTGTTTTTCCTTCTCCGCTGGGGCCCCACAAAGATATCAATTGCCCTTTTTGTAATAGCAAATCAAGTTCCTGGAACAGTTCTTTACTGGCGGACCAGGAAAATTTTGCTTGCTCAATATGTAATGATGTTTTCATCTGAAAGGGCTTTTGTCCACAATCTTTTTCTTTCTCTACCAAAAGCAAATCCATCAGCCGGCGAATAGCAACAAAGGCCCCTTGCACAGAAATATTTACTTCAATTGATCTGTTTACTGCCGGAATAATGTGAGTTACTAGTGAATAACAAGCGATCATTTCACCGAGTTTCATTTGATCTTGACTGATAGCAAATGCTCCCAATAATAGCACGGTAGCTGTCATGAGAGCGCCTGAAGATTCAACTAAAAAAGATAATCGTGTCCTCGTGAATCCGAGTGTCTCAATTTTATCCTGAAACATACCATAAATCAGTTTATTCGTTTTAGAGAATGATTCAGAGACATTAAAGTTTAGAATATCATCCATTCCATCGAGACTATCTATATAGACTGATTCGACTCTGGCAAATTCTTTCATGACATCATTTTGTAATTTTTTAAACGGACGGGAATGGAACAGCAAAACAGCAGTATATATGGGCAAAAAGATTACCATTATCCAGCCAAGAACTTTTGAGAAATAGAAAATCATCAGTAATGCCCCGACGATGATTAAGAAGTCAATAATCAATGTTCCTGATATTCTCAAAACAGCCTGTTGAATACGGATTATATCATGAATTCTGGCAGTGATATCGCCCTTGGTCCTTGTATCAAAAAAATGCTTTGGTAGCCTGAAGATATGTTGCAGAAATTCGCCATTGATAGATTTACTCAGGCGCTTGTTCAGAATAACCATAAATCGTTCCCTAAGATATCCGGCAGTCGCTCGAAATAAGAGTAAAATGCAAAGTACAACACCAAAATACCCAATAGCTGTAACATTATTTTGTGGGATGATATCATCAATCAACTTTTGAATTAAAGCAGCTGTTATGAGGCCGAGAAAAGTATAGATAATTCCCAGGAAAACTGATTGATTTATCCAGAGACTTTCCTGTTTAAAATAGGAAAAGATCCATTTCGACCAATGAATCTGCTCCCTGTTATAAACCGCTTTTTGCGGTTTCATGAGTATGACGGCATTTGCATACCAGATCCTTTCAAATTCTTCGCGAGGCAATTTATATATTCCTTTTCCCGGATCCCCGACAAGCAGATGAACATTTGTAATATTATAAATAATTAAAAAATGAGTTCGTCTGTCATCCAGTATGACGTGTGCGATACAGGGCATTTTTTCAGTTAACAATGCTTCATAGTTGCCCCGCCCACCTTCAGCATACAAACCAAGTTTTTTTGCAGCGAAGACCAGATCGAGCATGGAAGTTCCCTCGGAGGTTGTGTGACACAATTCCCGCACATGAACCATACTATCATTTCCACCATAGTATTTTAGAATAGAGAGCAGACACGCCGGTCCACAGTCAGTTTGATCATATTGCCGAACAAGGGGAAATCTCTTTCTGTAACTATTGAGGATATTCATTGATTCTTTCCAAGATTAATTTTTGAAATCAAGAATATGCCATAATCATGCCAAAATCATAAGCCCGGTTATTCCTGGCCGGGTTAATTAAAAGATGAAAAAAATTGTGCGATTTTACAGCGAGTGTGTTATCGTGACAGTGGATTTTAGAAACCGCGGAGTACACAAAGACCACAAAGAAAAATATTTCTTTTTTATAAGATCTTATTTACCTTAGTGAACTTTGTGCCCTTTGTGGTTAACAAAATAAGCCATGGAAAAATCAAAATATAATGACGTCTCAATTATCGGTATTCCCTTTGACGGGAATTCCTCCTTTGTGCGGGGCACGGCCCTCGCACCACCACGTATCCGACAGGCTTTCCATTCCCCTTCTACCAATCTTTTCTCAGAAAATCTGACCGATTTAGGCTCAATACATTCTTTATCTGATTTAGGAGATCTCAGTTTCTCAGAAGAAGAGGATGCTTTTTCTCTGATTGAGAACACGGTTCATGCTGCCTTGAAACAGGACTCTCGCCTTCTCTGTCTCGGCGGTGATCACTCAATTACTTATCCCATATTAAAAGCTTATGCAACCGCTTTTGCGCAGCTCACGGTAGTCCAACTGGATGCTCATCCCGATCTCTATGATGAATTTGACGGCAATCGCTTTTCACATGCCTGCCCTTTTACACGGATTATGGAGGAAAACCTGGCGCAACACCTGATTCAGATCGGGATCCGCAGCATGAATGCCCATCAAAAAGAGCAGGCGGAACGGTTGAAGGTGGAAACAATCGATATGCGTGCCTGGCTGAAAAAGCCATCTATTAAAGTAAAAGGACCGATTTATCTTTCCCTGGATATGGATGTTCTCGATCCGGCCTATGCGCCAGGTGTGTCTCATCCGGAAGGAGGGGGAATGATTACCCGCGAAGTGATCGAGATTATCCAAAACCTGCCGGGACCACTGGTCGGTGCGGACCTGGTTGAGTATAATCCCAATCACGATCCGACCGGGATTACTGATGTGGCGGCAGCGAAATTGATGAAAGAGATCCTCGCCAGACTATTAGAATCTTAAATCGAAAAGTCCCGAAGGTTTTTTGCATAGCGCATGGTGCATAAAGCATAGCATAATCAATTCTTAATTAATGATAGGCAGTTGGCCCCAAAGATTTGGTAAATTTTTATAATCAATATTTGGATGTGCGGGTAAATCTATTTGTGCGACTGATTGACACGGCGCTGGCCATTGCTAGGAAATGTAGAAGAGATTCAACCCTGGTGTGTGTTTCGTTCAACCACAGCCGTCATTTACAAATTCCACTCAGAAGGTATAAACCACATGATCTGTATATTACACGGATATTTATTGGAAGGTTCCGGAAGTAATTTATGGACGCGATCGATTACTCATTCGTTATGCCGAGAAGGATACACCGTTCATCTTTTTTGCTAGGAACATCACCCCGATTTATATGTTTTTATCTCAACGGTCCATTACTATAAACAAGATGGAAGCAAGGATACGAGACTAGAACGTGATGTTCCATACGATGGACACTGTATCATGCATAAACCTTACATCGGTGAGGTTTTACCAGTATATGTTTGGGACCAGTATGAGGAGTTTGATAACGTTATACCTATGATTGACCTAGACAATCAGATAATTGAAACCTATCTGAACAATAATATTAAAGTACTTAAACATATCGTACAAGAATACAACGTTACTGTGCTTCATGCTAACCATGCGGTTTTAAATCGGTTAATTGGTCAGAAGATCGTATTCTTTTATTTGTTGGACGACTGATTAGTAGCAAGGGTATCCATTCAATCATTGCTGCTCTACCCAGGATTTTAGAGCAAAATCCTCAGGCAAAATTGATTGTTGTTGGACACGGTCCCTTGCGTGAGCCAATGGAAGCATTATTGTGGGCCCTCGAAAAAGGTTACCCTGATCTGGCTATGAATATAGTTAAGTGGGGAAATAAATTCGAAGGTTCGGGTGATCAACCATTAAGAGCAGTTCAGGCATATTTTTCAAAATTAAGAGATGAAGGAGGGTTAGATGAATATTTCAGAGTTGCCAGGAAATATATTTCTCCTGAAAAGGTCATTTTTACCGGATATCTGACCCATCGGGAACTATGTTATTTATTTCCAGCCTCAGATGTGGCACTTTTCCCATCGATTGTTATAGAAGCGGGGCCGCTTGTTTTTCTGGAATCAATGGCTTCCGGTTGCTTTCCGCTTGGGACCTATTTTGGCGGTATGGCGGCCAGTATCGATTCCATTGCCGGATCTATTCCGGAAGACGTATTAGAATGCATGAAATTAAAAGTAGATGAAGACTTGTTGGTTGAAGATATTATCTACAAAACGACCGAGGCCTTTAAAGTAGAAGAGAAACATAAACTAAGATTGTGTAAAATTGCCGTTGATAAATATGATTGTCAAAATATAAGTCGGCGTCTTGCCACAGATTTATATAGTTTAAACAAGAGGTAAAATTATGATGAAAGTAAATATGAAACTATTCATTTTATTGACTTGCATCATTATTATCACGGGTTGCACCAACATCTCTGATAAAGATATATCACCAAAGGGACTAGAAGACAGTCTGAATGTTTATCTTCAAAAAGTAATGACCCGTTTTAAAATACCCGGACTAACGATTGCTATTATTCAGAATGGCAAACCGCTCTATACCAATGCTTTTGGTGTTAAAAATGTAGATACTCAGGAAAAATTGATGCCACAGGATATTTTTCACTTTGCTTCTGTCTCCAAACCCTTTGTCGCCACCGCAATCATGCAACTGGTCGAACAGGGCAAAATGGATCTTGATGAGAAACTGACCATTTACCTGCCTTATTTCGAACTGGCCGATGCGCGTTACAAAGATGTTACCATTCGGCAGATGTTAAATCATTCATCTGGAATCCCGGATGTTCAGGATTACGAATGGGATAAACCACAATATGATGAAGGGGCGGCAGAGAGATATGTCCGCAGTTTAAAAGATCAGAAACTGCTTTTTGCACCGGGAGATGGCGCGCGATACAGCAATATGGCTTTTGATATTCTGGGAGATGTGATTGCCAAAGTTTCCGGTATAAGTTTTGAGGATTACATGGCTCAAAACATCCTGGAACCACTCAAAATGAAAGAGAGTTCGTTTTTAATTAAAGAAATTTCAAATAAACTACGTACCTCGCCTCATATCTGGGAATATGAACCTAAAGTCAGTGAGGTTTATCCCTACAATAGACCGCATGCACCCAGTTCAACATTGAATTCCAGTGTGATGGAAATGATGAACTGGGCACAGGTAAATCTGAATAAAGGCCAGTTGGAGGGTATCCGAATCTTACAGACTGAAAGTTATGAGAGTCTCTGGAAAGGCACGATCGACTTTAATGATTCTAAGGTCGGATTGAGCTGGTTCATCGGTGATTACCATGATATTAAAACCATCTCCCATGGAGGGGGAGATTTGGGATACAGAAGTAATATCACCCTTGTGCCTGAAAGAAAACTGGGCTTTATTCTTGCCAGTAATTATTCACTGACACCAATGGGCTCTATCCGTGACGGTGTGATGGCAATTCTTTTGGGATATTCGTATGAATTACCAAGACTTTCTGTCTCAATGGAAATTCAGGAGATATTTGACACCAAAGGTATTGATTCTGCAAAAGTATTCTATTATAGACTTAGAGATGAATCCGCAGATGAATACGCATTCAGCCATTGGGAGCTGAACCGGCTGGGTTATTATTATCTGCAAAAAGAAGAGATACAAAAGGCCTTTGAGATATTTAAATTTAATGTTGAACTCTATCCCGAAGAAGCAAACACCTATGATAGTTTAGGCGAAGCTTACATGCTTGCCGGTGAGACCGAAAAAGCGATTTTTAATTATAGAAAGTCTCTTGAACTCAATCCTGAGAATATAAATGCTGTCGACATGCTTAAAAAACTGAATGAAAAAATAAATTCATATCAGTAAACTTATATTTAATTCCTCTGTTATAAAAAACACGGTAAGATTCATGTTCCTCCAATATGTTTTAGCTACCAGAAATAATAATTTAGGAGGTACCGAAAATGAAACCGATAGTAAAAATATCTATTGTTTTTGTATTGATTATTCTTCCTGTTGTGGATTACAGTCAGGATTGTACCAAACTTGAGACGATCAAATGGATACTGGGACAGTGGCAGAATGAGAGCGAAAAATCAGTAACGATTGAATCCTGGACAAAACTCAGTGCAAACACCATAGATGGAAAAACACTCACATATTCAAAAAAGGACAGTGTTATTATGTTCATGGAGACTCTGAGGCTTGTAGAGATGTCGAATCATGTTTTCTATATAGCCAAGGTATCTGAAAATGAGTTCCCGGTTTCGTTCAAACTCACAATCTGTTCAGATAGTACAGCCGTCTTTGAAAATCGCGGTCATGACTTTCCCAAAAAACTGTTTTACAAACTTGAAGACAATGGCCAAACTCTGAATATTCATGTCAGCAATGAAGAACGACAATTTACAGTTGAATATACGAGGTTGAAATAATTATCCAAGAATCCCGCTTGATTCAACTAAAGCATTATTGAGATTTAATATAAATTAACTAATAACTTTGTGTACTCTGTACCTCCTTTGTGTCTTTGTGGTTTGTTTTTTCTCTAAATGTTCCTATATTTTCCCAAAGAAAAATCTATTAATTATATAAACGGAGGTATACAAATGGCAACATATGAATGTTCACAGTGTGGAATGGCAGTAAATGCAACCTGTGCAAAATGCGATGCACCCCTGGTTGATGGTAGTCTGACTCTGGATGACGGAACTGTCGTACAAATTTCAGAATGTCCAAATGGCCATGGAAAGATCAAGTCACCGCTTTGCTGCGGTCAGGATATGACCTGTACAGTCAACTAGAGCAGGGTATTACAAACTTTTTAATAGAACGCGGATTAAAAACGAAAAGCGCAAGGCGCATAGTGCATAGCGTAGTCACTAATTGATTTATGCTATGTACTCTACTCTTTTCGCTATGCCAACATAGTCCGCGTTCTATTATTTTATTTTATCCCCGGATTTTTAGAATGTATACAAATTTTAAGACACTAAAATTTGGATGTATTCGTATAGTTCTATTCCTTTGTTTAATTTCTTTTCTGTCCGTTATCAGTCCTAAGGTTGTGTTAAGTCAGGATCCTCGAAACTCAAAAACCTACAAATTTGAACCTCTCACGATGTCAGAAGGTCTCTCATTTAATATGGTCGAGGTCATCTTTCAGGATCAGAAAGGATATATCTGGATCGGAACCCGGAATGGCTTAAATAAATATGATGGCTACGAGATAACAGTTTTTCAGAATGATCCGGATGATTCTTTAAGCCTCAGGGACAATGTCATCGAAGCCATTTATGAAGATCGGGATGGTGTTCTCTGGTTGGGAACTCAGAACGGTTGGCTGGAGAAATATGATCGGCAAAATCATACCTTCAGTCACTTTCATGTCGGCAGTCATGTGTTGTCAATAATTGAAGATAGCAATGGAATACTTTGGCTTGGAACTCAGAACCCCGGCGTTCTTCAGTTTAATCGGGAAACGGGTGATACGACATTAATAAACAAAGGAAGTTACTTTGTTTCTTTTCTTGAGGATCAACAAGGCGATCTCTGGACTGTCAGTGCGCAACTGGGGTTAGGAAAATATAATAAGCCTAATGATCAGTTTCAGATGATTGATTTTGGATCATCGCTTAGTTCCATTATCGAAACACAACCCGGAGTTTTTTTGATCGGCAGTTCTTCTGACGGACTGATCATGTATCATCCCTTAAGCGGAAAAAAGAACTATATCAAACATCTTGAAAACAATAAAAACACAATAAGCAGTAACAATATCCGTTCCCTCTTGAAGGACGACTCAAATAACATTTGGATTGCCACCTCGAATAAGGGTCTCAATCTGCTCGGACCTGATTTGAATGATATCACCAGATTTGAAAAGAATCCGAGAGTTCCTTCCAGTTTAAATGATAATCATCTTACCACCCTTTTTCAGGACAGGGGCAGGGTGATATGGATAGGAACATCGTTCGGAGGAATAAATAAACTATCTTTAATTCAATCCGGCTTTAATCACATCTACCATCTTCCTGAAAATCAAAACGGCCTTTCGAATAATGTTGTCAATGCCATTCTCGAAGACCAAATGCAAATGCTCTGGATAGGTACGGATAATGGATTAAACCGTTTTAATCGCCGCTCGGATACATGGCATCACTATTTTTACAAAGCAAATGATTCCGGTAGTCTTAATGATAATTATATTTTATCTCTTTTCGAGGACTCACGGGGTAGACTATGGGTCGGAACCGGGAACGGTTTAAATCAATATGATAGAAAATATGATCGTTTTATCCCCTATTCTGCTCCTCCAATTCATGATATGTTAGAGTTCAAAGAAGGACAATATTTAGTTGCCACACGAGAGGGACTTTATCAGTTTGATCTGAATGCCGAAAAAAAATTCACATTGTTAAAAAGCGGGTATTGCTGGAAAATATCGCTTCTGAAGGATAGCAGAGGCTTTTTGTGGGTTGGTAGCTCAGGCTGCGGAGTTGAGCGATACAATCCGAATACGGAAGAATGGAAATTATTTACTCATGATCCCCAAAATCCAGGCAGTCTGAGTGATGACTTCATTGAAGCCATTCTTGAGGATATATCAGGAACCATCTGGTTTGCCACTGCAGGTGGCCTAAATCGATTTGACCGTAATAGTGAGACTTTTAAAAATTATCGTGAAAAAGACGGCCTGGCGCGTGATTGGGTTCAGGGGATTTTAGAGGATCGTGAAGGAAATCTCTGGTTAAGCTCCGCCGAAGGTATTTCTTTATTTAATCCTATGAGTGAAAAGTTTATAAATTACAGGGTTGACAGGCTGGAGAATCACTCTTTTCGTAGAGGAGCCTACTTTATTAGTACAAAGGGCGAAATGTTTTTTGGCGGTAGTAAGGGTGTAACTTCTTTTTTACCAAGTCAAATCGAAAACAATCCATATATCCCACCGGTAGTCGTTACAAAGCTTAATATTTTCAACCGGCCATTTATTGTTGATGTACCATCCGATAAAATAATCGAGTTATCATATAAACAAAATTTTATTTCATTTGATTTTGCTTCACTGGATTACACAAGTCCGGATAAAAATCACTATGCCTATAAAATGGAAGGGCTTGATCAAAATTGGAATTACATAGAAAACCGGCGCCATACCGATTACCCGGATCTGAAACCGGGAGACTACATCTTCAGGGTAAAAGGCAGCAATAATGATGGCCTTTGGAATGAAAAAGGTGCATCCATAAAAATTCTGATTACACCCCCTTTTTGGCAAACCTGGTGGTTCAGGACCCTTGTTATATTCTCAATAGCCGGCGCTGTCTTTACGGCCTTTAAAACAAGACTTCGCTATCTGGAGCAAAAAAAGAAGGATCTTGAGAATCGGGTAAAAGAAAAAACTGAATCTGCGTTGGCCTTGCAAAGTGCTTTGGATGAAGTAGAATCACTCAAAAATCGACTGCAGGCAGAAAATATTTACCTTCAGGATGAGATCAAGGATGTACATAATTTTGAGAATATCGTTACCCAGAGTGAATCCTTTAAACGAATACTGAGGAGCGTGGAAAAGGTGGCAGCAACGGAAGCAACGGTGCTGATTCTTGGTGAATCAGGAACAGGAAAAGAACTGATAGCAAGAGCAGTGCATAATATTAGTCGTCGCAGTGATCGTCCATTAATGAAGGTAAATTGTGCCGCTCTTCCGGCAAATCTTATCGAGAGTGAATTATTTGGTCACGAGAGAGGTGCTTTCACCGGGGCGATTGCTCAAAAATCCGGTCGATTTGAATTAGCAGATGGCGGTACAATTTTTCTTGATGAAATCGGCGATTTACCGCTCGATCTTCAGGCCAAATTATTACGTGTTTTACAGGAAGGAGAATTCGAGCGCCTGGGAAATCCAAATACGATAAAAGTTGATGTGCGGATAATAGCAGCCACCAATCGTGATCTCGAAAATGAGGTTCAGCAGGGCAATTTCCGCGAAGATTTATTCTACCGGTTAAATGTCTTTCCGATTCAGATTCCACCACTACGCGATCGGAAAGAAGACATTTCTCTACTCGTCAAACATTTTGTGAAAAAGTACTCTGTAAAAGCCGGTAAGCAGGTTGTGACAGCTACCAATGATGTAATAACAAGACTGGAAGATTATCACTGGCCTGGCAATATCCGTGAACTTGAAAATATCATCGAACGGGCAATCATCGTCAGTCCTCAGAATAAACTTGTCATTGGTGACTGGCTATCAAAACGTGAAGCATCATCTCTTATTTCTGAAAATTTGTCTTTAGAAGAATTAGAGAAAAAGCATATTCTTGCAGTACTTGAAAAAACTGATTGGCGTGTCAGCGGCGATAAAGGCGCAGCAAAAATACTCGGTCTTAAAAGAACCACTCTAGAAGCCCGTATGCAAAAGTTGGGCATTTCAAAAAAGAAATAAAATTTTGCCAATATATTGGCAAATGCCAAAATGCCGGCAAAACCATCCACCTCGTTGTTCTAAGCCATCACAAATCCACCTACAACGTAAATTCAACATATACAATATCTTAAGAAATCACTTTTTGATCCTTTTTCATATTGGCACGGGAATTGAGACATCTATTTGCAGCGCAAGCAAAAAAGGATCAGTAAAATGTTACATACCCTCAATATTGATAGCCTGAAAAAAGAGATCAGAAATAGTCCAAAAATCATTATCGTCGAAATCGGCGCCAGGTGGTGTGGATCCTGTGATATAATGGAACCGGTTTTGAATCAGTTGGCTTTAGAATACAATGAGACAATACACATTGGTCGGCTGGATATAGAAAATGGAAAACAAATTATCTATGAATATGGAATCAATACACTCCCCACCTATCTCTTTTTTAGGTACGGCCATCTTGTAGATCAGATTATTGGATCAGGATCAAAAAAATTGTTTATAGAAAAAATCATGTATTTAATCACTTTACCTAATTCCTTTAAATGAAAGGAGATTTCAAATGAAGAAACAATTGAACACCTCGCTTATTTTATTAGGATTTATCTGCAGTATATTTCACCTGAATTGTAGTGATGTTCCAACCGAACCCGGGAAGGTTGGAAAAATTTCTGTTGACAGGAGTTTCCAGGCTGAGGATCCGTTTTATCATGAATTTCCTGCAGGTAACTTCATTGAATTGACTGTAAAGGGCGTGAATGGTGATATCCAAATCAAACAAGATCCCGATTCTGGTCCCGTAAAGATTTCTGCCACAAAAAGAGTAAAATCTTCAAGTACAGCGGATGCAGAAGCAAACCTGAAAGAAATAAAGGTCCAGACATTTTCCGATGATAACCGGATATTAGTTGAAACAAAGCAACCGGAGGACACTGAAGGGCGGGACTATAGCGTTGATTACACCATCATCTTACCTCAAAATGTCAACATTGTTGTTTATAACGAAAATGGAGATGTCTCCTTCTTTAATACTGTAGCGGATATAATGGTTGTCACTGGTAACGGAGATATCAATGGGAGGGTTTATTTACCTCATAATGGCAGCATTGTCATGCAGACGGATTGTGGTTCAATCGATCTTGAGATTCCCCAGAATGTTTCTGCACAATTTTATGCCAGTACAAAAGTCGGAAAGATTAACCTTAACAATTTTCATCTAAATAATTCTACCCAATGTGATGGAGTATTGGAGGGAATTTGTGGAGATGGCGATGGAACCATTGATTTAGCAACAATAACCGGCAATATCCAGGTAACAGGATTTTAATAAACTTATACTCTCTTGAAAGGAGAAAAACAATGAAATCTCTAAATTATTTTCTAATAGTCTTGACACTCCTCAGTCTGTCTCTAAGTGCTGCCGCCCAGAATTTTTACTACGGATTGGAGGGTGGTGTGAATTTTGCAAACGTAAATTTAGAATCCGCAAATGGAACTGATCAGTTAACATCTCCCCAGACCGGATTTGTCTTTGGCGGTGTCTTTGGCTATCCAATCAGTCATTCATTTTCATTGGAACTTGAAGCTTTGTATATACAAAAGGGCGGTATGCAAATGGCCAATTCACAGAACCCCAACATAGAAATCAGAATGTCTGTTCTGGAAGTACCACTCTTTGCGAAAGTCTCCTTTGGAAACACGATTCGACCCTACATAAAAGCAGGACCTGCAATTGGTATTATTCTGAATTCAGATGCGGAAACCGAGTATGGCGGTGCAGTTGCCGGTCAATCTCTGCAGACATACAAAGCAGATATGCAGAACGTTTTAAAGAGGATTGATTTCGGGCTGAGTTTTGGCACCGGTATAAGTTTTGCAGTAGGAAATACATATTTATTTATCGAAAGCCGCTACACATTAGGATTGACTGATTTATATAAAGGTGGAGAGCTCCAATGGATATCAGGTGATGAGTCATTTACGGTGGAAGGGAATCCATCCGCTGCAATGTATAATAAAGGCATTCAGGTCATAATCGGCATTACACTTCCACAATAACATTTCATATCATATACAAAGGTGGCTTTTCTGTCATGAACTGCCACCTTTTTTTACACTCTTGAGTATCACTGGAATTAAATGAAATTTGATAATGTATCTGTAACCTGTGTTTCTTATATTGCATAATATACATTGGAGTGGATAATCATTTGTTAAAATAAAAATTCTATTGATTCTATTAAGTTTTGTCAAACATATATTCAAGGTACAGTATCATTCTCATATTCATATCAACTCAATCTATGTGAATTGGTAAGATTTTCGTCATCCGTGTTCTGTCATGAAATATAAGATAAAGGAAATACCTCAATGAATAATCGGAATCAACATCGGTTAAAAATATTTCTCATACAATACTTATTGTTTTGTATGCTCATGTTCCTTGTCGGTATCGCCCAATCTTCTGAAAGACCTGATCTGGTGCTAACTGATAAGCTTCAGGATTTATTCAAAAATTTTCAGGGAGAGGCAGGAATTTACATCCGTCATTTATCCACCGGCAATACGGTAGCTATCAATGCGGATGAATTGTTTCCGACGGCCAGCATGATCAAAGTTCCCATTCTTGTGACTCTATTTGATAAAATTGCCAAAGGTGATTTAGACTATCACGAGGAGCAAATCTATGCTGATTCACTCTATTATGCCGGGGAAGATATTCTCGGTTCATTTAAGGCAGGAGAGAAGATATCACTCAGCAAACTGGTCATGCTGATGATCACCATGAGCGATAATACAGCCAGTCTGTGGTGTCAACAATTATGCGGTACAGGGGTGGAAATTAATAAATTTCTTAGCGCTCATGGCTTCAAAAAGACTCGTATGAATTCGAGAACCCCCGGTCGTAAACAAGACTGGGAACAATACGGATGGGGACAAACATCGCCCAGAGAGATGGCCGAATTATTGGTGATGATTCGTGAAGGCAAGATCGTTAATCCTACAGCTTGCGAAGAAATGTACCGGATCCTCTGTAACATTTATTGGAACGGCGAGGCTCTATCTCAACTACCACCCTATGTGCAGGCTGCTTCTAAACAGGGAGCTGTTAACCAATCACGTTCAGAAGTTGTTCTGGTTAATGGACCTTCCGGCGATTATGTATTTTGTATGATCACCAAAAATCAAAAAGATGAAAGCTGGGAATATGAAAACGAAGGGTTTGTTCTCTTACGCAATGTCTCTAACATTTTATGGAATTATTTCGAGCCGGCATCAGACTGGCAGCCGCCAGCGGATGCTGCAAAATGGGCAAAATAATAATAGGAGGTTTTATGAAAACTTTCAAACTTTTGATGATTTTATTCTTGATCACTTTCCTGATTTCCTGTAGCGAAGACGATGAAAGCAATCCACTATCTTTTATCGACGGATACTCCGTAAGTCTAACCGAAGCAAAAGGTACAACCTATTCAGGCGATTTTTTCCCCTTAAAGGAAGGTCATACCCTCAATTACAGCGGCGCAGTTGATATGATAACAGAGCTAAGTATTCCCGGAGAAGAACCTAGTAAAGAATCAACAGTGGCGCCGGCGCTTGGTATGCTTAAAGTACTTGCCAAACAAAATATTCCACTACAAAGCGGGGCGATTTCACTCTACCCGATTGTTGATCTGACAGAAATCGAGGGAGATATAACGGCAGATACAAGCCGATATTTCGACAAAGATGAAGAAGCGGTTTATGTAAAGGCAATAAAAATGAGTGACGGCAGCTACCTTGAAGTCGAGAATCCTGTCTATATAAAGTCAAGTCTGGTGGTTGGTGAGTCCTGGGAGACAGCACCGCAAATGGATATGACACAGCTCTTTAGTAGCGAATTTGGTGAAACATCTGATATGAGTCTCGATGCAGAATCCAAGTTTTTTGTCGTCGGACACGAAATGATTTCTCTCCCTATTGGCGAAAAATGGGCGATGCGCATGGAACAGGCCAATGATATTACCATGAAAGGTACACTGTTTTTCTATGGATCTGCAATTAAATTGACTGTAACCTCTAAGCTCGCTACCGTGTATCACCTTCTGGCGGATACAGGCGTCGTTCATCAGAATACAATGGGCACAATTAATATGAAAATGACCTTTGAGGGTGAAACAATCAGCATCAAAATGACGATTAATCAATCTGAACTAAACCTGACAAGTTTAGGAGACGATGGATTTTTGAATACGAAGGTATCTGTTCCTGCTGATTTAATGATTGAAACAGCGGATCTCACATATGTTGATAGTCGCATAAAAAGGCAGGTCAAGATGCTTATAAAACATCTTACAAGGTTGTTGATCAACGACCTGAAATTATAAACCAAATTGACCAATACTCCACATGTTCTCTATCGGAAGGAAAATATGACAAAACGATTATTTCTAATTCTAACTGTTCTTCTTTCTACAAACCTGTTTTCTCAAAAACCCGATCCATATCGATTAGATCACAAAGTGGAACCTGTTTATCAATTTATACATCTTGATCTGGATCCGGATATGGACTTTTACAAAGGTCACACCTCGATAGAATTAGAAGTCAGGGAAGAGGTGACTTCCTTCAGACTTCATGCGAAAGATATCAATATAACTGCTATGGAGTTTAAAAAGGGTAATGATACACTTTCTGTAAAGTACGAATTTCAACCGTATGGATTATTCAAAGTTATCCCTAAGAATGAGATTTTACCCGGAAAATATTTTTTAAAGTTTGATTTCAATGGACAGTATGACTTTAAAGGACAGGGGATAGTCAAATATACGAAGGATAGTCTCAACTATCTTTTTACCCATATGGAACCGATCCATGCCCGCCGGTTTTTTCCCTGTTTTGATGAACCCAGTTTCAAATTTATATACCAACTTGAAATTTCTACACTAAAAGACCATCTGGTTGTGAGCAATACACCTGTTGAGAAGGAATCGATAGAGGATGAAATTAAAACCATCGTCTTTAAAAAAACAAATCCGACGCCCAGTTACTTACTGGCTTTTGCCGTTGGTCCTTATGAAACCGTGTCGATTCCCGGGCTATCGGTTCCCGGACGAATTATTTTGTCAAAAGGATATTCGCAGCATTCTCACTACATAAAAGAGAATACGGCGAAAATTCTCAGGGCTCTAAAGGACTATTTTGATATGCCTTATCCTTATGAAAAACTGGATTTTATTGGCGTGGTGGGAGAAGGTGGGGCAATGGAAAATCCCGGATTGGTTGTTTTTGAGGATATCTTTTTAATTGACAATGATCAAATGTCGTTGAATGAAAAATATTATCGTGCCAGAGTGACGGCACACGAATTGGCCCATATGTGGTTTGGTAATCTGGTCTCGCTCAAATGGTGGGATGATAACTGGCTAAAAGAAGGATTTGCAGAATGGTTAGCCAAGGAAGTTATGCTACAGAATTATTCACATCTATCACCTATGGAAAAAATTGCGGAAAGTATGAACCGGCCTCTGGATGATGATACGAAGTCGACCACAGAACCGATTCACCGACACCTGCTGGGTAGTGATAATCCGAGTGAGGTTTTTGGTGCCCTTACCTACTCTAAAAGTCCAGCTGTACTGCGAATGGTGGAAAATTGGATTGGAAAAGATACTTTCCAAAAAGCAATGAAAATATATTTTGAAAAATATCGGTGGAAAAACGCAGATGCTTCCGATCTGTTTGAAATCTTAGATGACGTGTCCGCTAAAGACGTGACGCGGGTGATGACTGATTTTGTGTTTCAGGCCGGTGTACCCATCATCACTGTCTTCCCGAAGAATTCAAATACACTTTTATTATCTCAACAGCGGTATAAATCACTCGAAAATGAAGAAAGTTATCCATTTCTCTGGCATATCCCAGTTGCCCTGAAAATACACGACGGCAGCTCCCTCATCGAGAAATATGTTTACATCAATGAGCAAAAAAAGACGTTTACCTTTTCTGAAATTGATACAATCAAATGGGTGCATTTAAAAAATAATTTACGTGGCTATTATTTGCAGATTTTACCAAAGGATATGTTTGAGCAGGCGATTCATTCAGATGATCTCAGTCAATACGAAAAAAATGACTTGTTCACCGCAGTGAGATATCATTATCTGGCCGGTGATATAAATCCGACTGAACTTTTACACCTGGGTTACACCCTCAGAAAAAGTAGCGATTTCGCAATGATAGAATCTGTCTCCGATCGGATCACGGATATCAATAATGATTTTACCGAAGTCATTAATTGGGAGGATTTTAATTTATATCTTGACTCAACATGTGTACCGCTTTTGGATGAGATTGGATATGAATTTGATAATGACGAGCCTGGTAAAAAATCAAATACCCGAAGTTATTTATTTGGACTACTTCGCCATAATGTTGAGGTCAGAAGCAGAGTGCTTGAGATGGCAAAGCAGTATTTGCTTGATGGTGTTCCCATATCATTTAGTAACTTTATGTACTTTGTGCTCTTATTCTATTATGAGGGTGATGAGGCTATTTATGAAGAGGTTCTTCAGAGATTAGAGGATCCCGAAAAAAGTAACGAGCGCTATGCTTTATCTTATATCTTAGGATGGTTTCAAAATGATCGTCTGATTCGAAGAAATCTCGATTATGCGTTAAATGGCACTATCGGACCTTTTGAGCGACTAAATATTGTACTCTCTATACATGATATGTATCGATTTGAAAGAAATAGCAAAGAGACTATTTTACCCTGGTTTCATGAACACTATACAGAATTTCAAGAGCAAATTCAGCAAGAATACCTGGATTTATACTACATGACATCATTTATTAGCACGAATGACGATCTGGATCTTTTCAATCAATTATTTCCTGAGAAAGACAGATCAAAGATTCTAAATAAAAAGATCTCGGTAAAAATCGAAGAATTAAAGCGTCGCCAGGCACTACAGAAACTTTATTCAACTGATATAAATGTCTATCTCCATAAGTTTCGAAAGAATCATTAAATAAATGCAGTTCATTTAACATTTCTCTTCCAATAAAGTAACTGGAGGGGTGTGATGATACTTTTATATGCATTCGCTGTGCTGGTTGGATTAATAATAATCTACCTCGTCATCATTATATTTCTGCCTGGCATTAATGTTAAAAAACAACCTCTTCCCCAAGGCAACTTACCCCATTCTAATAAGCAAGAAAATACATTCTCTTCAAGAACGGATATTTCTTTTATGGTAAACGGATCTGAAATCAAGGGCTGGTTCTATCTACCGGAAAATAGCCCTGATCCAGTCCCTTGTATTGTCTTGAATAACGGGTTTGGTGGAACAAAAGA
>Ga0209536_100000196_pt1 | contig 93818 bp, 172 predicted proteins | sample DeeMarSeWOR28_12_FD_187461 | JGI IMG/M metagenome (GOLD analysis project Ga0209536, IMG submission 187461) | Marine sediment microbial communities from White Oak River estuary, North Carolina - WOR-2-8_12 (SPAdes) (version 2) | ecosystem: Environmental > Aquatic > Marine > Intertidal zone >... | reverse complement strand
AACGAAAATTACCCCAATCTGAGGTAGGGCGCGCTTGGGCGGCGCGTGGGCAGTAATATCGGTCACTTACAGAGTATGTTTCACGTTTCCCGTAAATAAGTAATAGTCAAATCACCAATAATATTAAATAGTTAACCCCACAGTGGTCGTAATACGTAATAAGGGGTGAATTAGTATTTTCAAATGGGGCTGGACCACCTAACCCATGCGAGTTCTAAACTCTCATTAAAAGTGACGAGGTGGAACCAAGAAAGTGGAGGTAAAATATGGATAACAATACTATGGGTAATGGCCAGGCGGTAAATACCGAGTATCCTGTCAATTACAAGTTCTGGATGATGGGGCATCTGGGACATGACAACAAGTTGTTTGATAGGACATGTCCAAACTGCAAGGGTATGTACTCCTCTGTGCAATATGTCAGTTGTCCGAAGTGTGGTGCACAGCTCACATATATCACTTCGGTATCGGGTACACCAATGTCAATTTCGGAGGGTACCATTTATCCTTCATTCGGCCCTAAGCAGAAAAAGCGGGATGAAGAAAGCGTTGCCAATCGTAAGAATGGTATGCCATGTGTCTATCGGTTCAAGATGTTTAGCTTTGCAGATGATAATGGCGTCCTCTCCCCGCCGGCAAATCATCACTTGATGAAGAGTGGTGCGCTTGTCAAGGTCACCATCGTTAATCATCAGGTCATCCATTCCGGATTCGTAAGTAAGGATGGCCAGCCACGAGTAGAGGTTATGATGATGATCTATCCACAATATGGCGATTCCGTTGAGTATCTCGCCGCTCCTAAGGTTAATCAGCAAACCACTGCGATCAATGTGGATGCTAATGGCAATCCGGCTCCAGTCAATGTTCAGACTCTGGAAAGTCAGATAGATGCCTTACGCAGAGAACTTGAGGCTCTAAAAGCCGGTCGTCAGGTCGATGAGAACCTTCTGACTGAGACCAATCCACAAGAGTCCACCGCTAGAGTTGCAGTGGGTCCATTCGATGCAGCAGCATAATTCACACCTATATCGACGCGTTTACTTAGCTACCGGCATACACTCACATCACAAAGACCCGGGCATAATGTGGCCCACAAAAGCCAAGTCACCAGACGGCAAGGTGTGCCCCTCACCCGGGCATGATGTGGCCCGGGCCTAATAAGACCCGGGTAAGAACCGGGCACGATGTGATCCGTGCCCAATAACATCCGGGTAATGAGCGTCTCATACCCGTATTACTGGAAGGAGGTATCGCAATGGACATAATATTAAAGAAAGAAGCACCATTGGAGTTGATCAGGCTGATATCCGAGGAATATTCCAAGGCTCCTCTCATTCAAAGAGTCATTATTGACATCAACATTCCGGAGTTGGCGGAAAAGAAGGCTCTCGGAGCATTTGATCCAGTGAACAGAACAGTATATATTGATATGATGAACTGCCTGAGCGACGGTCGGTGGATGGAAAAAGGCGCACTATTTATCCCAAATGTCTGGATGAATCTCTTATTCGTTGTATACCACGAATTAGAGCATGCACGGCAAATCTTATATAATCCGCAACTCATACAGGAAGAGGGCATGCCACAAGAGCTAGAAGATGAAGCGAATGAGTTCGCTATCGACTGCATGTTCGATTGGTTCCAAGACGGCAAAATGATTCCCCCTCTAAACGAAATGGGATGGATTGGTGAATCAATCATCGACACACTAAATGCGTTGGTCAGCCGAATGCCAGATATGGTTCGCGAAGAGCTTGACACCTATAAAGCGGGAGCAACCGCTATTGTGGAGAAAGTCATTTCGGCTCATGACCATTTCAACGACGTGGATTTATTGTTAAGCGAGATCGATACGGGAAATATCGGTCTCAAAGTAAACGGTCAGCGATATCTGACTGCAAATGAATTCTTAGCGGTATAGGAGGAATTATGACAAATCAAGAACAAATGTCACTTTTGCGAGCGGTGGTAAACACAATCTTTCTATCCAAAGCACAGGGCACGGATATTAGCCAAGTTGTGATTCAGCATCCAAATCTGATGCAGTGGAGCGAAAATCCTCGCGGATATCAACCGTCTGGCAGACAAAACGGACGATGGTTTAAGAACAGCGTGACAGGCCAGATCACATTACGAGGATTCGATCTTAACATCAATCTGGGCACAAGAGTGGTGCTGATTCGAGTGCTCGAACAGAATCCCAACAAGAACAGCCAATATGCCATAAAAGCACGGCAAGGATACGAGATTGCATGGGTCATCGACAGACGAGCACAGGTCGGGGGATTTCTAGGCCGAATTGAAGACGGACAATGGCATGAAAGCGAGCAAAGAGCCACCTATCCTGCCAACTACCAGACCACGAATCAGCTGACGACCCAAAACATTGAACCAGGGCCACACTATACGACGGCCGTACCTGTGGCTCAAACCGAAGAGCCGGTTAGAGTGGATGATCTTCCGGAACTTCATGACGACACCGAGATACAAGAATTCATTCTGCAGAATTTCGCCGACAGCGCGGATGAGGAGTACGAAAATGTCGCAGCTGAACTCCAATAGAGGAATCGTCAAGGCAAAGAAAAACAACAACATAATCGTCCAATTACCAAGAGGCGGTACCTTCACTTTCAAAACGGACAGGAAGTTCAAGGTGGGCGACCCCATTTGCTTCACCTTGGACACTGTCCTAAACAAAGTCATTGAAGTCTTGCCCCAGAAAGACGCGGACAGCATCGTAGACATAGCAGACAACGAGGCGTGGGGAGCATTAATGGATGACGGATTAGAATCAATAGACCTCGAAGATGACGATATCGGATACGATGAGCAAGACGAAGAAGACTTCCTCGACTTAATAACATCGGAGGAAATAAATGATGAATACACCATTAGCGATACCAGTTCACGACAACTATCTGAAGGCGGTATTAATAGATATTGCGGAGAAAACGGAGAAGATGTTATTGACCCAGCAGATTACTTTGCAGAATACACCCAGCCTTGAAACTCCGATTGGCCTTCAGATAGATCTCATCCTGGAACAAACAGAGGGAGACGGCCCGCTTCTCATCAAACTCCACTACATGCTAAATACTCTCAAGTTCCGAGAATGGCTTCAAGAACATAAATATATATGTGCCGGGCCATTGTCATTCGATACTCAAGGCCTTAGAGTCCTGGTGCCAAAAGGGGCCGATGCCTGGGATAAGGCCGGATTTTCATTCAACGATCAAGACGGACAGCCAATATTCCTTCCATTACTCAGCCGCGAAGCAATATTTCATGTACATCGAGAAATCATCAACAAAAAGGAGTGGATAATCACTTATATCACTCCAACAATTGCGGCTCAAAACAGTTCTAATGAGGGTTAATAGCCCTCTTAGAAATGGGCGTGTGACATTTACCTACATTACACACATTTTAATAACCCAATACAATACCATAGGAGGTAGCAACGTATGGACGAAAGAATTTATTTGAGCAATGTAAGAGTCGCCGGCACCCCCACATTCTTCCCGCACAGTGATCCGAATAAGTGCAGATGTCTGGTCACCGTCATCAAGAATAGGGGTACCAATGGACAAAACCAACAGCTGACCAATGAATATACGTTGGTTTTCTGGGGCAAGTATGCCAACGTCGGTGCTTGCCTGCTAGACAAAGGCCGCGCCATCAATGTCGAGGCCGTTCCCAGAACCCGCAATGTCGATACAGGCCGCACCAAAGCGAATGGTAAACGAGAGATCTACCGCACCACCAATTGGCACGTACGGTCTTTCGAATTCGGGCCGGACTCCATGAAAGAGTTGGACGCCAGAGTTACGAACAATCTGCAAGCCCTCAAGCAAGCAGGTTTGCTGGATCCCAATTCCACCATTACGGCCGCAATGCTTCTCAAGATCGAAAGATCCAAGACGGTGGATTATAACCAGCAGATCGTATCCCAGACCGGCATGTACGGCAATGCCAGAGTCTTCATCAAAGGGCAAGGATTCGTGCAGCCGCAGAGTATGGGAGCCCCCGTGGTGGCCGCAGAAGATACCACTGCAAAGGTAGAGGCCCTTACGGCGGAACTGGAAAGGCTGAAGAAAGCCGCTGCAGATCAAACGGCAGCCGCATCGCCATTTAACGCAGCCAGTTAAAAGGTAACACCCCATTAACACGCCCATATATAATGAGGGAGCTAGCCAATTTGGCTGGCTCCCTTATTTTTTTATTCTAATACCGCACTTTTTTTCTATTCCCATTATCCATTCTTAACTGCCCGGATCTTTTTGGAGGTAAGAGCAATGATCCAGTTTATTATCGGTATTACTCTGATCGCTCTTCTTATTCAGTACCCTTCTATTATATTACTATCTGGTGTTATTCTATTATGTATGTACATATATCAGAAGAGGCCGGATCTTCTTGAAAGGATTGGCTTTTCTATTCCCCCCGAGCAAAAAGATGAAGAAGCGGAGCCTAATTTATCTCCGGGAAACGATGGATTTGAGACTGCCGAAGAAAAATCGGCACGCTATCAGGCTGAACGGGAGCAACAAATGCACCCTAACTTCAAGGAAAATCCTGAATGGCAGAAAAAATCTGCGGAGGTAAATGAGGTTCGAAAGAGGAACAGAATAGAGGCTGAACTAGAAGAGAAAGAAGAATTGCTACAGGCTGCTATAACAGCTGCAAAAGAAGATCGATGGAATGAAGTAAACAGGATCGAACGAGATCTTGCCGATCTACAGGCGAAATCGAATTAAGACGATCGATTTCCCCGATTGATAGAGCAAACTTCTAGATTTCTACCGATCGACGCGAAAATAAAGGGCAAAATAGCCATCTTCGTATAGTATATACATATATGTACATATATAGGAGATCCCATCATGCTTTCCTTATTACCTCTAGCATCCTTTGCTATTGCCTGTCTAATAACAGGTATCTTTACAATTATCTACCGTGTGTGGGAAAATCCCCTGACTCTTGAGCCATGGGGACCTGCTTTCATATTCCTATTTGTGTTTATTGCTTTGATTATACTAATAATATCAGTATAGTATACATATATGTATATATTATCCGGAAAAGGGGAAATATTATGGACGCCATGATAATCCTTAAGGCTTTATTAGCTATATATATACTGATACTAGCAGTACGAGTATTCGTTATGGTCATATCAGACATAACCGAGTTCTTCCTTGGTCTGACGTATTGTATATGTATATTATATGTGGGAGTCGTCTGGTTGGTTAAGAAGATTTTCGGAATTATCGATCGATGAGCCGATCGACTAGTGTGTGTGGTCGATCGACACCCGCAGTAATAATATAGTATATATATAAATACACATATAATGTACTAATAGTGTAATACACATATAGAGAAATCAACAACTTACATAATGGCAGTGCATCATGCAATGTGAATGTCGATCGATGTCGATCGATACATAAAAAATGGCCAGAAACCGTGCTTTTTTATCAAATAATAACACATAGATATAAATAGATATTACACATATCTAAATATACTATATAAGTTATGGAATACAGGAATAAATGGCACATGAAAACTACATATGGAGAACAGCAAATAAGAATATACCGGATATAGTAAAGGAGGTCATCTAATGCCTTGGGATATATTATTCTTTGGGATAACCCTCGCAGCTATCATATTTGCTAGGCGCTGGAAAAATCCTGACCCAAATGCGGGTGTAGGTGTTGCTGGCTGGGGGACTTTTGTGTGGATCATATATGTACTAACCAAATATGGATAATAAAGAAGGGATGTGTCTATATAAGTTATTATTTATATACTTACTAAGAGAGAGTTTCCGCAAAATCATTTACCCCGGCGAAAAATTTCTGCGATTTTAGAAAGGAGAAAATGTCCGTGAAAATATTCATCGTGAAAAGCCAGATCCTTGAATCTGTGGTAGGCGTAAACTGGGAGGACCGACCCATCGCTGCGGTCAACAAGTTTATCAAGACACACTATAACGTCATACCTAATGGCGCCGAATGTGAAGGGACGGAGTTTGAGGGCACCTGGAAACATGATCTTGCGGAAGGTACCTATCTCCAAAGAAAATTCATCGTGTAAGAGGGACAACATGAATATCGAGAAAAGGCTTGAACATATAGAAAGAATAGTGTTCGATGATCTATATGCTCCGAAATGCCCGCATCGGAAGAAGGAAGAGGCACTTAGAGTATACCTGTGCGAACATCCGGACAGCCCCGGTGAGCACGATGGTCCAGATGGTTATATATATCGATGTAAACCAGACTGTTGTCCGTTCTGGAATCAATAGGAGAAAAACAATGCCAGAAGAAACAGTTCGTCATTATCTCGTCATGGATCTGCAAGAAACCATACTCGTAGGCAACGAAGAGAACGAAGAGATTCTAACTTGGGCAGAGGGCATGATTGGAGCGATGCCGGTATTTCAGGACTATGAGTCGGCATTGAAATACGCCGAAGATGATGCGGATGCGATCCTGTCTCTCGTGCGTGATATCTGAAAGGAAAGAACATTAACGCCAGAAATTAAAGCACTTTATAAGGAGGTAATAATGGAAAAGGACGTTGTAGAGGTCTTTGGAGAAGACTTTGATACAAGAATGGCTGAATCGGCCCATGAGATTATGGTGGATAACGCTGAGTATGGAGAGGACGAAATATTGCCACCAATGCAAAGTTACGGCAATCATTTCTGTCCCGAATGTTGGTGGGAAGGCAGGCGGGTATTATTATCACCAGGATCTGGCGTATGTCATCGCCACCATTTTATTGCCGTTTTCTTTAAGGATCGTAATTCATACTAGCCTATTGGAGCCAGTCTTAATATTCGGATAGGGAAGAAAGGGATTATTATGAAAGCAGAATGCACATGGGGTGACGGCCCGGATGTATTGGTTGTGCTGGATGGCACACCAATTGTAATATACGAAGATCCTAATAATCAGCGAGTAAGTCAAGGATCATTCGATCTAACCGCTAACGAAGCAGAGGCTCTGGGTGCCGATCTTATTGCAGCTGCCAAGCGAGCTAGATATTTGGACAAGCAAGCCAGAGATTTGGATAAATTGGCCGCAGAACATTTTGATGGAGACGAAAGTGGGGAAAAGCATCCAGGGATATATTATGGCCCGTTAAGGCGCCGTAAGAATAACAGAGAGGTCTTGTAAAGGGAGGAGAAGGGGTCTATGAACCTTATTTATAGAGTATGGTTATATGACCTACTGTATTTTGTTGGCGACCGGACCATAAAAGCCTACAATCCGTGCGAGATATGGACTGACGCTGCCGGTGTAGCAAACTGCCTAGTCGGTCATCCATGCTGCCGAGGGTGTAAGCACCTGGCCGAGAACGGGTGTACTGTTAGGTGTCTGGGCTGCAAACTAAGCCTGTGTCATGCACTAATGGATAGGAGTGCCAAAGCAGCCGAAGCCGCACGTATATTGTTCCCAGCCAGGCTGATAGGGATGAATTTCCACCTCCGCCATATTAGAAGATCAAAACAGTGGGTTATACAGTACCTCAAGAAATGGCGTAGGCAGTTGGAAGAAGGAGGAGAGTAATATGAAGATAAAACATACCGTAGATTCACCTATTTTGTTGAAATTTATACCTGAAACACCTACAGAAGCCTTTGAGAATGGTAGGCGCAAGGCCTCTATGGAGCAAATGGGCATACCTCATAGGACGGAGGAAGGCGGCATTTTGATATTCAATATTGACCCCGGTTGGAGAACCCGTCAGACGGCCAGGAACTGGAAGTAAAAGGAGGCAATGATGCGTAAATACATACTACGTATCCTATTGACTTTATTGCTATTTGGCATTGTTGGATGTGGACCGGATTGTAAAGCATTGGACGAACGAGTTCATAAGGCCTGGACCCACTTACAGACAACGAAGTTGAATCATAAACGTGGTGGCCTATACGATAGATGGAAGATATACAATGCTGAAAGGGCATACAAAGCAGCACTTGCTAAGCGTGACAATAACTGTCTGAGATTTCCTTAATAAAATGAAAGGAATGTATTATGAAAAGATACATCATATCTGGTGTAATAATTTTACTGACAGTTGGCATCACATCATGGATACTTCAGGAACACGATAAAAATACGAATCGGAAGGACCAGCACTATCAGGCTGAAAAAGCAGTATGCAAAAAACCGGATAATAAACATAGGTTGTTTTCGCCGGGACCTACATATACAGTGGTACTAAGGAAACCAGCCACTACAGCAGCAGATGAACGGCGGATTATATATGCTAGTGAAGTGCATGCTGTTACGGGCGGTGTGTCGGTGGTACCAGCTGATAATGATAAAGATCATGGTAAGATTAAGGCATTCTTTGTACCGGTGTATTCTGTATACTATATAAAGGAACACGTATCAGAGTAACTTCCGCAAAATCATCTGATCACATCTATCTATTTGGCAAAAGGGGGTAATCATGGCAGAGTGTGGCAATCCAAACTGTGGTGTGAGCACTGGCATACATGAAGAAGGAGGTAACTGCTCAGGACTCACGTTCGGATCAGGAAAGCTCGACACTTATGGATATTGGGAGCATCCGTGCCCAACCTGTGCCCGGGCATGGGAGAAGAAATATCCAGAAGATGGGCAGTGTTGGCCATTTGCGTTGCCAGCGCCCACGGATGAGTGCCATAAAGAAAGGGAAAAGAGCAATGAGAACGGATGAATTCGTTAGGATTTTGCTAGCACAACGCATATCCATAACATATGGGTATAATATCCGCAGATGCCCTTGGTTTGAGTATGAGGAGTACGCTGAATTAACCAGCTTATTGGACTTTGGATGTAGCTTCAAGGGCGATGCATGTGCTGAAAATGGCCTGAATCTGCAGCGCCTGAAATATTACAAACATAAACGGAGGACCGCTACCAGCGCCGCGGACAAAGAATTCTTTTCTGACACGATAACTAAACTCTATATGGCTGCCAGCTGTTGCTTGTCTTGTAGGAGTGCCGTCGGGCACTTCAACAATGTGAATGGAGATACATTGACGCTTCTTGCCGAAAAATTTGATGCAAAATCCGGATTCTGGAGAAAGGGGAGAGGTTGTCTGCTGCCCAGAAAACTAAGATCAACGACATGCTTAACTCATTATTGTCGACGCGTAGTGGATAAATACTGGATAGATATACTGGCCGATATACTTAATACCCGCTGGCCTCGGAATGATTACCCTGAATTCATAGAAATCCGTCGTTTTCATTCTTCACCTACAAGAAGGAGGAGAAAGCGCTGGATCCCAGCGTATGCGCTGCGCGAAATGATCCTAAAGGCGAAAAATAAACCACGGAAGGTAAAGACCTGATATTACAAGATTTAAGATGCGGCCTCTGCCAAAAGGAAGGAGGTAATATGCAGGTAAAGAGATTGATCATACTAGCTGTAATCATATTGCTAACAGAAGTTGGATGCAGTACTTGGAAACCAAGAGTGGTCGTCAACGGCGTGGATATCGCTCGCCTTAAGAAAGCGGACCCTGCTAAAGTTATTATAGGTGGGCTAAGTGCCTTAGTGGTACATGAGGGCATGCACGCACTGGCGTTGGAGATTACCGGCGCCAAGGATTATAAGTTCGAAGAACCGTGGCTTATCTGGTATAACGCCGATGGCCTATCACATAGTGATGAACAATGGATAGCCAGAGCCGGCATGCTTGGGCAATCTGTCTTCGGTACAATACTTACTGCGATTCCTGCGACCAGGAATTCGGACTACACTTTAGGTTACACCGCTGTGAGTGCCGCCCAAACAGTGTTGTATCCGCTACCACCGGGAGATAGTACAGATCTAAAAAATCTGGATCACCCCTGGGAAGAATATACTATTTACAGCCTGTGGTCATTATATAATTTAAATGAGGCTGTTGGTAAAGAGGCGGATTAATATGGAATAAATTCCAATAGGGAGGAAATACTCATGGTATTAATGATCCTTCTAATGGCGGGTTTTGTAAGCGGCATTATGCCATTTAGTCTCATATGTGGCGTAGCACTTTTACCCGTCATGCTCAAACGACTCTAAACATAAAAAAGAAAGGGGAAAAACTATGTTATCAGAGTATTACGCGAATAAAGAAACTGGATGGGGATCCACCTTGACTGGAGTAATCGTATGTGTGTGGCTTATATTATTCGTCCTTTTTCTCATGATCACTCCATCGGTGTGGGCTGAAGAAGAATGTGAAGAAGAGCCGGCACTTTCACTGAGTATTCTGTATGCCAGTTATGCAGACCAGACACTAACACCGGCTCCAGTCCTAAAGCTCCAATATGATAGCGATTGGTGGCATTTGTGGAGCTCCTATGAGCAGCCATCCATTAAGTTCGGAGGGCAAGAATGTTGTGATGCTAAAGTTTTGGGTGCTGGCGTCGGCGTACACCGTGATTTTGGTAACTTGAGAGTTGGTCTGGACGTTGGCTATTATTATCCATTCATATCTCTGAATGGTAGCAAAGAGCACCCGAGCGCCTTCTGGGAGGCCATGTCGATTTACACGAACCGCGAGGTGTATCCATATGAAAGGCTCTACAAGGACTATAACTACCAGATGGAGCCCAACTTTGGAGGAGCTATCAATCTTGGATATAAACGCGAATTTACTGAGCACTTCAGTATGTCGTTGTTGACAGGATACAGAGCTCTGAAGATGAATGGCATTGGATTCGGCTATCATGAGTGGACTGGTAAATCAGGCCATTGGGAGATTCCGGTAGAAAGGGATTTCTCCGGCTTCCAGTTTGGATTCAAAGCCACCTGGGAGTGGTGATCCAAAAAGAGGAGGGTAGTTAATGACTATGATTGCAATAGCTGTGATAAAAGCGGCAGCAGCCACCGTTTTGTTGTTCGGTATAACGGGATGCTTGATAGCAATATCTCTACACCTTTCTAATCTGGGTAAATCGGAAGAGGAATAAAATGTATAGATATATCATATCTCTAGTGATGTTGACAAGTATGTTGTTCGGTGTCTCAACCGTATATGCCAATGAGAATCTCACGCCTCTGGAGCAGATTATTAGAAAATCTCGCCCTCGGTTGGATAAGGTGGTAATAACAGCGGTGGCGGATGCCATCTATCATTATTCAGCAATCCACAATCTAAATCCCAATCTAGTGGCTGCCGTAATATGGGCAGAATCCCGATTCAAACCATCAGCTACAGGCAAGAAGGGCGAAATAGGATTGATGCAGATACGATATGGTGTGTGGAAAGAGTCGTCCATTCTGAAAGACAATGGTGTAAGCGCCAAGGATAAGCTGTATTGGATAGATAAAAATGTGGCATGCGGCACCAAAATACTAACTAAATATCTGGAATATGCCAAGGGGGACATCGTCAAGGCATTATACCGATATAACACTGGCAAACCGCAGCTGCCCGCTGGGCTAGAGCGGCATCAATTCCGTTATGTCAATACTGTATTGATCAGGATGTATGAGATTACCGAACATATCAGGCTAAACCAATAGCCCTTTGGCCCGACGAAAAATTTTCTTTGGGTTGCCGTGCCGAAGAAGTAATCCACTAAGACAAAAAGAAAGGGAATACTAAATGACACCACAAGAATTATGGGATAAATGGGTAGATCCATATCACATGATAAGCCCGAAAGATCCCGCAAAGAAGGCATTTCTCGAAGATGCAGAAACACTCGCTCGATCAGAGGTAACAACGCTTGTGGAAATGTTCGAGAAGTCAGAAGCGCTGTTCGACCCTATGACCGGTAGCTATTACAAGCAACTTTTGGCCGAGATGGACAAGAAGATCGAAGCGGCTAGGGGGGAGAGGATACCTGTTCCATAGAGATGTTCGCCAGAGAGGAGATTGATTATGGGAGATAAGATGACCGAAATCTTGCTCAATGCGATAGCTGAGGCGGGCAGGGATATCAACGAAATGAGCCCGGAAGAGCGTGATAAATGTATGGATGATACGATACTTAAGCTAGCGGAGCAGGGCGTATTCAGGCTCACGAACAGTGAAGATGGGCAGACACTCATAGAACTAGGTGATATGGGCGCTAACTCTAAGAATAAACATGACAACCGACTGCTTGCACCATCACACCAAAAGTTGCCATGTTAGAAAGGGAGAAAAGGACAATGCAAAAACAGATAGAAATTAGGGAGTTAGCGGTTGTTCTAATAGCCGTGTTGCTGGCGGCTGCTGGCGGTTTCATGGCTGGATGGAACTTTCAGGAACGGCCGGAACTAAAGGATGAGCTTCGTAACCAAATATCCTTAACTGAGCTTTATGAAGGAATCGCTGACAGTATCGGCGACTCCTATGATGAGTGCTACGGAGACTACCAGGCTGCAACACTGTATCTTGAAAAAATGTGGCACGAGTTGGAGTATTGTACTTCTAGCTTAGACGCTTGTATGGAGTTACTGGAGCTCGATGAAAGGGGACCGTCTTACTATGGGGAAATTCCGGGAACACCAAAGATCTAACGTGGACAGATTGTACGTTTGCGACGCTTGTAAGAGCAATGTCCGTCTGGAAGATGTGATATTAACAGAGGCGACGGGCAGCATTCGAATATTTGCTCCAGGAAGCATGTTTGTCTACGTCAACAAGGACGGTGACATCGTAGGTGGATCTCAACAGCCATCTGAACAAAAGGGCGATCAAGTTCTAACCTGTCCCTACTGTGATGCTCAGCATCCGTTTGGTTTTGTAATGGCTGATGAGAAAGCCAGAACCGTTACCACCATTGGTTACGCATAAATCGATGGATAAGATAACCGAAGTATCACGGCTCATACCGATCGCACGAGCGAAAGGAGGAAAAGATATAATGCCAAGTTTATTAGGTACAGCACTTCTCATAGTTGCGGGTTTATCAGGGATGATACTATTGGCGATTTGCTGCTTTCTAGACGTCGTTGAATGGACCATGAAGAAAGCAAAACAGTTGTGGCGCTCAGCGCGGAAAGTAATAACTGAGTTGCTTATTAAGTCCATAATGGCTTGTTCCGGCGTATTTACAATATTGATGCTGCTCTCTTTATACGTCTCGGAGGTGGTTTTTGATATAGGTGATCTAGCAACAAAGAAGCCATGGGAAAAGCATCGGTGGCAGACCAAGGATATGGCACTGATACAAGTGTACATCTATTACGGATGCATCGTGGCCAAGCGCCTGTACTATCATTTATTAGGAGTTAAATCCACGTATCTATGTGCTAGACGCATAGAAAGCATCATGCTATAGCTGGGCAGACAAGAGGAGGATCATGGAGACAATAAAACAGCTCAATCTGGAAAAGCTTAAGAATGTAAGGCTCAGTGAGGCTGACCGACAAGATATGGCCTTACTATCTGACGTGGCATCTGCCGCTAGGTTCCATTTAGAATCCATTAACAGTATCGCCATCGGATCTAAAGGACACGTGACGGATGACATGATCGAGCAGATGAACATTCATGGTGCAGCCGTGCAAGAATTATCTGCCATCTCATCTAAAGCTGCCGAAATTGTTAGCATAGTACGAACTCAATGTGTCATTGAAGGATTGAGCAGATTGCTGAACAAGGAAGTTTTGGTAGCTGCCAATCCTGAATTATTTCTCAGAGAAGACGAGTTTGATGCGAACCGGGAAACATCCCGTTAAGCATATAAGCAGGCAACTAAACCACAACCTTTAACTAAATTTGAATGGAGGTATTTTATGAAAAAATTGTTTTTGATTTGTTTGATTGCCATCTTTGCGATAGCTTTTACGACGACAGCAAATGCGGCCAGGGTCATCAATCTTATGGACACATCTTACTGCGCCTATCCCGAGAACAGAGTTTTGCCCGAATGCGCAGGATCCTGGTATGGTGGAAATGGACCAGATACAACCAGTACAGATTCAGGCGCTACCGACTCCGAAGGCGATAATGGTGACAGTGGTGGATGCACATACGGTGGCGGACATGGCGGACACGGTGGCCATGGCGGTCACGGTGGACATGGTGGCCATGGATGGGGCAGTGGAGGTCGAGGCGGACCCGGCCCCGGTAATCACCACGGCGGTGGTTATGGCGGCCACGGGCACGGCCATAACAAATAATATGTAACACAGAAGATTCTCGGAAGATAATTTCATTACGTCTGTGGGTGGTGCTTGCCTGCTTGCACTGCCCACAGATGTTTTTTAAACTCTGAGAAGGAGAGACTAATGCTGCTTTTCAATAAGTCTGTAGGTGAATGCATACATTGTGCAGCCAAAGCTTATTATAATGAAGGAGAATCGCGCTTAAGCTTTCATAAGCCAGCTCCTGGTTGCCTATGCGAAATAGATCACCCCGTGTTAATTGTTAGTATGTATAACCATGCGAATGATACCATCATCCTCGAAGAATCCTTTGATTGTGATTTTGATGGCCAGACAGATCTCCGGCACCAAATTCACGAAATGCTCTCCGATTTATTCCACAATAAGCCCAACGAAACTTCTCTTCGTATATTCAAAACCGGAAAAAACTAATGACTTCCAGATTTGGACATCCTTTCTATGTTTATTTGATCCTAATATTAATCTTATCTACCTCAACAATTCAAGCATCAGTAGATACACCATCCTTTAAAAACATGCCCAATGTTATGGCCCACATATGTGGAGCCAAGTATACCATTCATACCAAAGGTTTTTATCTAGAATACAATCTTAAATATTACGCTGTGAAGATGCTGTATACGAATGAAATATCAATGGACTGGACCAACAGTGTTGCCACATTTAAACCTTTGAGATGTGTATTAACGGAAGCTCCGCTGCCCGACGAGGTCATGGTCCCTATAAATTTGATAATAAATATCGAGGTGAATTAATTATGTTCTGGGCCTACTTGGACGATGCAGCCGAGAGATATCTTTATAGCCGGCGATTGCGAATTGAAAATCGAGATGCCGGAGAATTTCAAAACGCCCCGTTTCATGATTGGCTGGATAGGCTGGCCGTCATGGGAATTATACAAGAAGATGACTACCATAGAGAGGGCGGCAAAGCGGATGGCATTCCAGCATGCTGTATTAAGTGGTTCATATTTATGTCGTGTGAGATAAAGATTACGGATTGCTGGTCTGTCCTTGATTTTATCTATGGTCGAAGCAATACGGACACCGAGTGTGGATATGTTCGGTGTCCGAAGTGCAGAAAGGGGAAATAAAATGCAAAACGTATTAATTATACAGTTGGGATTGATAGTGCTCGTGTTTCATGTTGCCATCTTGGGCCTCGGAATAGCCAAGTTTTATATGGTGATGAGGTATGGATTTCCATTCGGACGAAAGAGAAAGTAAGGAGGCAACGATGATGCATAGTCAGCAAGGATCTATCATGATCGTGGCTTTACTGATGTTAGTTCTGTGCAGCTTTCTGGGAATGGCTGCGGCTCGGACCGCTGAAATAGAGATACAAATATCTCATAACTATGTGCTAGCTAAGAAAGCATTCTACGATGCGGAAGGTGGTATTTCGGTTGCACGGGCCGTTAATTTCTACCGCGATGACATTCCCGGCGAGTATACGGATGACATCGAAATGTATGAGGATTATGATGAGAACGGCAAACTTACATACATCACAGTTGTTAGTACCGGATATGCGCCGAGCAAGTCACATCCTCGCCGAGGCGTAGCCATAGTTGAAGCAGGATTTCAGGTTGAAACAGGATGGGAAACCGATTTGATATCAGCCCTATATGTTGGTAAAGATCTATTTAGCAATGGAGCAGCGAGTGTATCTAGTGGCAGCGATCCAGACAGAACGACAGAGGATTGTAGGGCCTGGGATGTCGTGAGCACCGGAGAAGCATCCGAAGACAATGAAGCGACGAATTGGAATGGACAAACCGGAGATCCTCCGGAGCTGCATGACGATGAAATGCCCATAGCTTTTGATGAATTATTCGATCATCTTCTGAAATGGGCGGAGGTGGTGGAAGCGAGTAACAACCTGACTTTGGGAGATGAGGATAGCCCTAGAAATGTCTATCAGGTGGTGGACTCTGAAGGAGTAAAAATAAACAACCTGGACGGATACGGCATACTACTTGTAGATGGTAATTTGGAAGCGGAGCTCGGCGGAAACATAGGATGGAGTGGTATAATCATGGTACGAGGAAACATAACATTCAATGGCGGCGGCAACAAAGAAATATTCGGGTCCGTGTTGGCTAGTGGTGATGTCACCGATAACGGAGGCGTAGATATCTACTGGGATTGTGCCGTGATGGGCATGCTCAAAAACAAATATACCAAATACCGCATGGTCTGGTGGAAACAATAACCACAATCCAAGAAAGGGGATTAAAATGAGACGTGACGAGAGAGGGTTTACTTTATTAGAGCTCTGGATCATTATAGCCATAATAGGAATTTTGGCTGTGATAGCTATCACACAGTTCTCGGGCTACAGAACCAGAGCATTTGATGCGACGGTTATGGCGGACTTGAGAAATGCCATGACTGCACAAGAAGCGTATTTTGTTGACTGGTCAACATATGCGAAAGATAAAACCGCTCTAATCAGCGGCAGTTATAACTTGTATGAATCCGAAGGCGTTGTTCTAATCATTGATGTTGGCGCTACCGATGATGTGTCTTACAGAATGATTGCAAGCCACGAGAACAGTACAAATGTGTATGTCATTGATGGCCCTGGTGGTTCCGTTGAGTTGAATAATGCCCATGGCTTTTTAAGTCATGGACTTTGATCAGAAAGGAGAAAAACCTTATGAAGTTGGAAATGGAAAGAAGATTAAAGACAACCGTCGCGGAACTCGTGGTTCGCCCAGATGTGGTGAAGCCATCAACGACGCCTGTCCCCGAAACTCCTGAGTGGAAGCCCCGATTTACCGACCGAGATTTTAAGGAAAGTAGACCGTTCGTTCGAGTAGCCCTCGGCTGTACCGCAGTTATAATGATCCTGTTCTTCTGGGGATTAGGACATTTGCCGTCGTAGGAGGTCTCAATGTGTCAAACGGATGAGCTAAAGGCAGAAAAAGAAGAAGCCGAGGTGAAGATCCAATTCACCAATAGACGTATAACCGCTTCAGTAGGAAGAACGCTCAAAACTGATGCGAACAAATTCGAGTTTATAAAGTTCAATTTAGGATTTGAGGGCGACATTTCCGATGAAGTCGATAGGTCGGTCGCGCATGATCAGATATTCCGAGAATTGATGACGGAATTGATAACCAGAGAAGCGGTTATTAAAGCGTCGCATAACCTAGACAGTATAGATCAAGTCGCCAGGCTGCTGCGGGGTATAATGGAGGACCTCGAGCACAAGAAAACGCTGGAGGAGAGCGATGATAAAAACGTACCCAAACAACTGCCTGCGGAGATTAGCTGATCTAGTCGACCCTCATTATATACGGCTGGACGAGAATCAGCGTCTAATTAATGACATGATTAACACTATGTACAGCTCTGGTGGTGTGGGACTTGCGGCCAACCAAATCGGAGAAACCAAATGTATTTTTGTCTACGATGTAGATGGCAAGCCTGAAGCAGTTATTAATCCAGAGATATTGGAAAAAGTTGGCACATCTGAGAATTACGAAGGATGTCTCTCAGTACCACATCTTAGCGTAAAGGTTGAGAGGGCTGAGGAAATACGCATCAGAGGATTTAATCGTGATGGGCTCGATATTATTATCACCGCGGATGGTCTCAGGGCTAGAGTGTTCCAGCATGAGATAGATCACCTCAATGGCGTGTTAATACTGGATTATCTGAGCCAGCTTAAACGGAGCATTTATCAAAAAAAGCTGAGAAAGGCACGAAAACTTTTGAAAAGGAAGGGGGCCTAGCATGCCAATATGTCCATTTTGCGGATATCAGATTAAGCCGAAAGGTGGGAACCAAAAGAAGATCGATGGGACATATGTTCATAAGAGATGCCCGGGAAAGAAATCCTATCGGCGAATTAAGAAGGAGAAGACCCATGAACAAAAACCAACTCATAGAATTTCTGAGCAACATTAAGGATGAGCGCGAGGTATTGATTCAGGTCGGTGAGAAGTGCCTACCTATAATACGCGTGTCGTATCGAGTCGAAGACGACAATAGCGGATACTGCGTATTGGTTGCGAATGAGGAGCAGAAGGAACCCGATGATTTGCCGCGGGATCTAAATATCTGGGTTGATGGCGCGTGTTCTGGCAATCCTGGCCCTGGTGGGTGGGCTTACATAGTAGAGACTTCGGAAGAAGTCATTGTGTTGGATGATCAAGGAGGTCATCCTTATACGACGTCTCCCAGGATGGAAGTCACCGCTGCGATGATGGCATTAGCGGCCATTAGCGATGGCACCAAAAAGAACCTGGATGTTTATAGCGATTCTCAATATCTCATAAAAACGATGAGGAACGAGTATGTTAAATCTGCCAATATAGATCTGTGGGATAAACTGGAAGCGCTCGCTAAGTCACATAACATCCGCTGGTGGCATGTCAAGAAAGGCACTATGCCTAGACAATCGGAGTGTGATAAGCTGGCTAAATCCGAAGCTCTCCGAGTAAAGCATACACCACAATAACTATAACAGGAAAGGGGAAATATTCATGAAAATACTATGTGCTGCATGTCACTACATGCACGACAGTGAGGAGGCTCCGTTTAAGAACAGCATCATACGAGATACCTTCGCGCAAAATTACGAGGTTCCGGTTATCAATCCTAAAACCGGTGATCAAGAACCTAAACTATATTACGTAAAACAGTGCGAAGCAAGTTTTGTGTGTCCTAACTGTTCGACTGAAAATGAAATCCATGTAAAGTGGGCCGCAATACGAGACAAGGCGGAGGTAGAAAATGAGTCCAGCTGATGCGGGCTGTTGCCCTTATTGTTTCGTGGAGATCCCGGTAACTCGGCTGATAGCGGACCAGATAGGCCAAAATGAATTCTTTCATTGCCCCGAATGTGAGAGTCCTTTATATTATACAGTAGTTAAACAGTTTCCAGGCGAAAAGGTGCTCATACACTACGCTGGCGATACCGCGGATCTATATAATGAAGATTCACCTTTTATTGCGCAGGCAAGAATATAAGGAGACGCACTATGCTAAAAAGGGTTATTGTTTTAGTCGCGGCAACCGCTCTAGTATTACTATTCGCAAATGCTAGGGCTGAGGACATTGAAACTCCTATCCTTGATGATATAGGAGTTACTATGTCTTATGGCGTGGAAAGCAAGTGGCTGAATCCTGCGGATGATTATGACCTGTCCGTCAAACGGCTTACGCTGTGGGGCGGCAAACATTTGGACGAAGGTATGCAGTGGAAGTTGGAGGCAGAAATCCAAGGATCTGGCCATAAGGCCGAGAATGACAGTAGGTCAGTGAACACAAATGAGTTCGGTGGAAACTTGATATTAAAGAGAGAATTTCCTTCCGATACTCCCTTTCTTCCATATCTAGGACTGATGGGAGGGCTGTCGATACTTTCCAACAGCCATAGTCAGCCACAATTTGATGATTCTGTATTGTTTGGTAAATTTGGAGGTTTAATAGGCACCAATATATATATCGATAATTATTGGTCCATACGACTGGAGTATCGATTAACTCATACTTCTGCTCCATTCGGACCTGATGTTGGCAGGAATTTTGATGAGTTTATAATCGGCATCGGCTACACGTTTTAATCGACCCACAATCCTCTAGTGAATGGGAGAATAACTAATATGGATCAAAACCAAAATAGGATGACGGGATACTTGAGCAGTCAGATTGTTACCAGTGATGCGGCCATGCGGCATGTGATGCTGTCTCAAGGCACCGAGGTTACCGTATTGAACGTTGAGGAAGAAGGACACGCTACTTTAGTCGAGATCAATCCTCAAGAAACCATCAAACCACCAATAAAGAATCGTCTGCGGATGCGTATACAGAAGAGTAATATATTGTTGCGGACCGAGGATCCCGAGTTTTTGTGGAGTTTGAACAGCATGTGCCCTCCGTGCATTGACAATCTCTGAGCGGTGATAACGGATCTTGTTAGCTTGAGTGATAGATATGAATTAACAATCCCTGGTATTAGACTTTTAGTCCGACAAGGTAATCAAAATTTGGCGGATTATTACGTTCTTACTAGGAGGTTGTTTGGAAAAGTTTGTAAGTGCAAGTCACGTCACCCATCATAACGAGACTTACCTATACAGAATTCTTTGTATTCATTGCACGAAGTCCGGTTGTGCTAAGGAAACGAAGTGTGATAGGGAACCTATGGTATGATGGGTGATTGGCTGCCCGAGGAGGTGATGCTTGGAATAAAGTAAAATAAATATGCGAAAAAGTTCTCTGTTGCGAATATTTTGAAGCATAAATCTATCACTCATACATAAAGGAGATCTAGATGATTTCAACGAAGAAGAAACTATTCCTAACAATATCTTTTATAATCGCACTCGTTTTTGCAATCGGCAATGTCCCAGCCCTGGCAGATCCTCCGGATTTTATTCCTCCCGGCCACCAACATGGAGGCGGAGGTGATTCCGAGGCCAATGCCGAAATCAATGTCGGTACAGGCGGGCTGTTTAATAACAGCACCAATTTTTCACCCAGTGCGACCGCTACGGTTGAAGAAGGGGCCGTGGAAAACTTTAACACGAACATTCTGAACTACGACCCCAGCCTCCGAAATACAAATACAAACTTTAATTCGGACTTCAACAACGTGGACGTCGACACCACGGATATTAACAAGAACGTAAACATTAATGGACAAGGTCAGCAGCAAAAGCAGGCCAACAAGCAAACCACGATTCTTACGTTCGAAGACAAGCGGGATCATATTACCGGTCCCGGTCTCATGAGAGCCGACCCAAAATTCGCGTATAGCAAATCCCTGAGCATAAAGACCCTTGGATGGAACATTCTTGCCAAAGTGGAAAAGCTTACTTGGAAACAGGCCAAGTCTTTGGGTAAAGATGCGAGCGATTTCAATGTCCGGAAGGCTCTGATATTTGAGAAATCAGATACGCTCGAGGTTACCAGTTTGCAGCCGACCGCCGTACCTGCCGGTGAATTCATGGGATACCTATATTTGATACCGTATGGCGACAAAGTCAACGCGGCCGGCGGAGTCGGTAGGATAGCAATAGCTGCCATGAAATCGGGCGCCACTCACTTTAGAGTTCTGATGGTCGACACGGTGGAAGCCGTTGAAGGCAGCGCATGGAACATCGGTATCGGTGGTGGTGCATCCATTATGGCAGATGGTGGTGAAAAGGCCATTGCTCCGAATGGTGGCACCGGATACGGTAAAGCAAGGGCCGAAAATGACCTACGACCTGCCGCCATTATTGAACTCTATTACGATGAGAGCTCCGTGGTTCTCCGATGGAACGATGACAAATAAATAAACCCAGGCCCTGAAAAGGGCGTCTCCGTGGTGGCCGAGCGGGTCTTCCCCCTTTCTTACCTGCTCGGCCACTTCCTCTCTTTAATATGTCCAAAAGAATCGCAGAGTTCGGCCCCCTGGGATTGAAATCCGGCCATCTGGTGGGTGCTGGAAATCCCCAATTCGGGCCAATGCCGGAGCTGGCCCCCGCATTGTAGTATGATCGGTCTTCATCAGGGCGGGCTTTACGCTAGCTCTTTTTCCTCTGCCGGTCCACAGGATAAAAAGTAAAGGTCGGACCGGCCAAGGGTCTGACCCCACTGACTGGTCAGCCCCTTTTCCCGAACGGAGCTCAAGAGAGAGCTCCATAGCCTGGGAAGCCAATAATATGGCTTCCCCGGCTTAATTTCTATCGTTAAATGGAGAGTGTCATGTTAACAGTTATGCAAGCCTTAAAGAAGATTAAACACCTTGATCGCAAAATTGCCAAAAACCAGCAGAGAATCCAAAAGTGGTGTTCATTCATTGATCCCCAGGAAGCGCCGCCGCAATATGAACTCAATCCCCTCATGCAGGCGGTCACCGACCTACTGGCTGAAAGGGCTCGCCTGAGGCACGCGCTGCATAGTGTGAATGCTCTGCATAAGGCAGAATTCAGAGGCAAAGAATACACTATTGACGAGTTGCTGATTCGTGCCACTGTCACCATCCCCGAATTGATCAAGACTCAGCAAATACTCAGGCGCAAAGAAAAGCCCGCTTGGGCCTCGGATATAATAGATGAATATAAAAACTCCAAAGTTGTTCTGCAATACGACCCCAACGAAAGAGACAAAACCATCGATGGGCTAGAGAATGAGCTGGACGAAATCAACACTCTTCTAGATGACGTTAACGTTTCGACCGATATAGAGAAGTGTATGTAAAATAGGGCTTGCACGGATGGTGATAAAAGATCGCAAAAAATCTCTTTTCTATCTGGCAGCGGCTGGACTACCAGCAAGTGAAGCACTCAGGGTTCAGGATTTGATAGTCAGGAATCAAGAGTAATCTCACAAATGAAAATCCTTGGGTCCGGGAAAGTAGGTCCTGAAGGGATGTCCTCGCGGTGCCGCCAAGGCAGCCACTCGTGCAAGTCTTTTCTAAAATAACCCATCCAGGAGTAGGCGATGAAAGTCATTGTGGCTGGTAGCCGAACAATTCAAGATTACAATCTAGTCTCTACCATCATCAGCAACACAATCCATACATATCACATCTCAGTAGATGAACTCGTCCAAGGCTTGGCAAAAGGCGTCGATACTTTGGCCAGATCCTGGGCTTTATCCAACTCTATTCCACCGAAAGATTTTCTTCCTAAATGGGACGATATCACTGTTCCGGGCGCTCTTGTTAGACGAAACAAATGGGGCAAGCTGTATAATGTGCTGGCTGGTCATATGAGAAATGAGGAAATGGCTCATTATGTAGCAGCTAACGGCGGTGGCGCTCTGATCGCAATCTGGGATTTCAAATCGACCGGAACCAAAGACATGATTCACCGGGCGTTTAACCACAAACTATTTATTTACGTCTATAAAACAGGTTCACCTAATTTGGTAGCCATCCCTTTGGACACGAAAGATCTCTAATGAAGGAGGACAAACTATGAAACTGGTAGTTTATGGAACTTTCAGGGAAGGGGGCATGTTGGCTCACCACTTAAAAAGTGTCCGGGAAAAAGGAACTAGCGAGATAGTGAAATTAAACGGCGTGCGCCTTTATGTAGCAGGCATGGCCCCTGGAGCCATAATTACTGGCTATGAGGAGGACGAAACCGTCGCCGAATTAATAACAGCTGATCTTACTTCCGATGAAGAGCGAGACTTATTCGAAATGCTGGATTATGTTGAAGGCGTGAGCATGGGCCTCTATGAACGCAATGAAATAGATATCGGACATAATAAAGCCATTATTTATACTTATTGCCGCGACGTTGAGGGGTGTCCTGTTATAACGGACTGGATGGAATGGGACATTTTAAGCGTAGAGGAAAAACTGGAGGCACTTAAAGAAGTAAAAAACAGTATAGTATGCATATAAGAAGGAGGAACGCACCTAATGGGAAAAAGTATCAAAGAAATCCATGAAGAGAAAAAGAGGTTAGCTTCTGAACTGCTAAATCATCTCGACATAGCCGGGCACATCGAGGAGCTGATATTTAAAAAGCTCAACCTACCCTCACCGCTGATGCAGAATATAAGTATTCGGGTGGCCAAAGAAGAAATGTCGTCTCTGTTGTGCTACATGATTAAGATTTATACCAAAACATACACGCTTGAAGAATTGAAGGCCGTTCTGAAATTTTACAAATCCGATGTAGGCTCGCGATATCTAAAGAAATCTAAAGAGTTGAGCTGTCTGATGTTCTCAAAAACATCGGAATGGGCAGATGACGTTATGGCGAAAGCGCGAAAAGAATATGATAAGACAACACTTAAAAAGGCTGCCGAAGAAGGCATTAATTGGCGCAGGTACGTCAATCAGCGCAGATGTTGATGACGCGTCAAGAAAGATAGAAGAGCGTGGAAATAACCAAAGGTATGATTGATAAGTTAGAAGTACGCGAGATTACAGTCAAAGCAAATTCATTTATGGCTCTTGTTGACTCACATATTCTGCTAGTTCTACCGGACTCGCCGTACGAATTGCACGGATACGCGAAACTAAGCTATCTCAGCGGTCGCGTGTATGTTGCAGTCGAAGCCTCAAACGAGATTTCCATGAGCGATCTTGCTCGCGACGGAGTCTGTAAATTTTTGGACGATCTATTTAAAAAGATGCTAAAGGAAGGATCATATGTTTGCGATAGTAAATAACCGGCAGGATGTGTCCCGGTTAGCTTCTCAGTGCTTAGGTGGTACTACTCCTCCTAATGACATAAAAATACCCTGGATGTTTCCAGCACTCGCGGATAGCGTCGCTACCCATACTAATGTTAATTCTTCGGAGCAGCGCCGAACCGCGCTGATTATTGTATGTGAGAGAAAAGACGCCAAACGTTTATTATATCCGAAAACCAACAAGCATAAGATTCTTGATCCTGGATGGAAGCTAGCTGAAGATAGAAAAGCAGCAGCAAACTTGGTGCGCACTATCGCCACAAAACAAAAAGAACGTTATACAACATTAGAGGTGTGTGTGAATAAACCTCTACGTATCATTTACGGCTTGGTTTCGTCAGCTTTTCCAATACTTGTCACATCCAGAGCTCACTTCAAATCCCCGGATGTTATGGTGCTGGACTTCTTTTTACTTTATAAAACTGTAGCTAAACACCTAGTTTATTATCACAAAGATTATCATTATAAAAAAAATAAGTATCCGTATGATCCGTCCGGAAAAATCCATCCAACGCGATCAGTATGCTTCACCATATCCGCTGATTCTCCTCAAGTACATTCTGATTTCATACCATCTCCTTCGATAACTCAAAGTGCGCCTTCCGTAGAATCGAAGTCCGTAGAATATACTCTTAAATCTAACGGGCCGCACTCTAAGACAATATTGGAGCATAGGATAATGTTGGGCCACGGCGATGTTGTAAGGTTTATCGCCTCCATGGAGGCGATAATCAGACAAAAAGAAACCGAACGGATTTTAAGCGACCGTAGATTGATTGAGTCTATGATAAACGATAATGAGGATAATAGCAATTCTCCACCAATGGCAACTTCTGCATTCCTGATTGAATTGTCGAAGAGAATATCCAAAATTGAAAGATGTTTCGAAAAGTGGCGCCGCGAGAGTAGAAAAGCCCTGGCCGTACTGCGTCCGGATGCAGTAGTATCATCACCTACATCTAATCCGCCTAATCCGTACCTAGGATCTTCGCCGGTCGATCGGGCTGACTCACCACCTTTTGATTTCGGAAGAGAATAATGGCCTTGGATATAATATTATTGGGGGCACTCCTAGTTATATTTCATGGGATAGTTTGTTTTAAAATAGGTGAATGGACAGCTAACTCTGCAAGTAGACGCTACTTCGATGAAGCAATGCGACTATCAGGTGAAGTGCAACGCTTACAGAACAAAATTGAGGACTTAACTGGCCAACATACACCATATAATTCTATAGATAAAACTGATTCATCTACTTCCGCAAGAGGGGAAAAAAGATATGGAAACAGGATCAACGGTAGAACATAAGGGAAATTTTCGGACATATCCAACCAGATGTATAATATGTAAGGAAAAGCTGCCCGAAGAATGGTCCGGACCAATTTGTAGATCTTGCGAGGAGGAGATGAATCACAGTTTTGAAGAAGAGGGCCTGTGATATGAATAAATCTATAATTGTGGAACAAGAATTTAAACTGAGACGAAATATAAAAAGCGTAACCAAACATTACCAGAAGGTTCTTGAAGTCATTGAAAGTCTCAAGAACACGTCGTACCGGACTTATTTAGATGACTTAATTCCTCTTTTACAAGAGGCTAAGACACTCGGTCTTGATCTTAAGCCTTATGCTGAAGACCTTGCCGATAAGGCTGAGATAGATCTATTTAACGATTTGGAGGGTATATAATTATGAGCCCATTTATACCCGAACATAACCAGGACTGTCGTCGGCTGCTGGGCAAAGCTTGGGAAAAAGTCCATAGATATTTGGATCAATACGCAGAGATATTTCCGCCGAGATATTATGATCAATATCACCGCACTTTTTTGCATAATCGATACGGCATCGAGGTGGTGCAAGCTAGATGGGGTAGACAGGCCGAGCTAGCGGCAATTATCCACATAGTCCGGGACTCGTACGGTATACCGATAGATGGCAAAAATTTGGATTGGATACTGTCGGAGCTAGGAAAATCTTTACTGTATTTTAATAACATGGACACCTTTAGACCTCAGCTCGACCCCCGAGTGATGAAATCTTGGAACGGTCGAGGGCTGGTTGCTGTGGCAACAGAGTGATGGTAGGAGGAGACATATGCATCCTTTAACGGTAATATCACTGCTAACATTATATGGCTTGGTGTTACTATGTGCGGTGGGGTACGCACTTACAATACCCGGATACAATCACAGAAAGACACTACGCGGTTGGTCCGCTAAGGAACAAATGGCATTTAGATACAAAATAGGACGCTTTCTGGTACAAACAACTACGAGAGCCATGTTAATCGCTGGTGTAAATTTTGGTCTTGCTAACGTCCTATTACCTATACGTTGCGAATACGTAAAAGTAAGTAGTCTATCCGTGCATAAGATCTCCGTGGGCAAGTTTGATGGAAAGCAAGACGAGAAGGAATCCGTCGCGGTAATTATGGTTGACGGAAGATACTACAAAATACCATTAGAAAAGGTAGAATTTATTCACAATGGATATCCTTGCGTCTATTATAGGTCTAAATACAATGCGCTCGGCAAAAAGTTGTCTGGCCCTGACTTGATAATAAGAGATCCCGGCTACTGCGGAAGAAAAGAAGGGTATAGGGGGCCTTAGAATGGATTTGATTATAAAAGCTTTAGAACTAATTAAGGATATTGAGCGGTTAGGTGATTATGAAGCTTATATAGTAGGTGGGGCGGTTAGAGATGTCTATCTCAACAGGCCGGTCAAGGACGCCGATATCGTTACTAATTGCCCGATGGAAGTCTTATCTAAGAATTTTTACGCCTTTGAAATTGGGCGATCCAAAAACTTCGGTATTGTCGGAATACAATACAATGGAGTCACCTTTGATGTAGCTCAATACAGGTCCGACGGCCCGTATGAAGATGGAAGAAGGCCGAGTTATGTAGAGGCAGTGGCGAGTGTGGAAAATGATTTAACCCGCCGAGACTTTACCGTGAATGCTCTTGCCATGAATAGATACGGTCAAGTGGTAGACCTTGTAGGCGGTATAAACGACCTAGAAAACAAATTAATACGAGCGGTTGGCGATCCCATGGAACGATTTCAGGAAGATTATCTTAGGCTAATGCGTGCCGCTAGATTTGCCTCTATCGAGGGATTTAGAATAGAAAAAATCACTCGCCGATCCATACGCAGATTGGCCCCTTTGATAAGAAAAGTGACTCCGGAAAGGATCAGGTTGGAACTAACACATGCAGCAAGTCGAGACGGAGCCGAGTTCGCTCGATTTATATTATGCTTGGATGACCTTAAATTGCTATCCAAAGTTCTACCAGAGGTTCACGCTCTAAAATATCTTAGACATGATCTGGATCATCATCCGGAAGGACCGACCGTTTTTGATCACGTAATCAAATGTGTCTCAATAATGAGCACTAGAAATTGGCTGTCAAAGATAGCAGCTCTCTTGCACGATGTAGGTAAGGGTGTATCATTTCAGCCGAAGCCGGAAAGTGCAGCTATGAGTTATCATAGGCACGATGTCGCTGGTGCTCCCGTAGCTAGCGAAATTTTAACTCGCTTAAAATTCAGCAAGAGACATTCGGATGCGATTCTATATGCGGTCGAGAACCACATGAAGTTCCATAAGATCTTGGAAATGAAGCCAGCCAAAGTAGCCCGAATTGTATCTCATGAAAACTTTCAAATACTAGCCGATGTAGCATGGGCAGATGAATTTTCCAGAGGCGAAACGTTCGCATATTACGACACTTTTGACAAGCGATTATGCAAAGCCATGGAGATAAAATATAAATGGGAAACAAAATCGAACGTTGTTTCTGATACGCTCATAAGCGGAGACGAAATAATGGATACCCTCAATATTAAAGAGGGTCCTTTGGTGGGCCAGATAAAGCGAATTGCCGAAGATAAAGTAATGAATGATGATCTAGATCCCAACGATCCCTTAGTACGTCATCGAGTCATCGTTGAGGCTCTGGAGGATATTGAGCATGAGCGTAAATAGTGGATAAGACCGGGAGGAAAATATGGAAAAGGAGAAACATGAGTCCACAATAGCGGCACACATACTTGAAAAAGTTGAGGCCATAGAGCGGTCTAGACCAGCTCTTAAAAGATGTATTGCCGCTGGTATATGTCCTAAGTGTGGCGAGACTTTACATACAAAGTATGAGGGTCATCCCTACTTATGCGCAATCTATTGTGAACATTGTGGATATAAGGGCACTAAAGAAGTATAAAAGTATGCGGATCATAAAACGAAGGGGAGGAAACAAAGATGATCTACAAACTTGGAAGATACGTATATAAAAACTACTCAATATACAAGAAAATCTGGGGACCTTTCAAAAAAAGAGTACTCAAAGGGCCCTTCAGTTATAGACAGGGCGTAATAAGAGTGAATAGATTAAACGGCATTGAAGAGCCCAAGCCGGATTATTCACATTTAACACCGCTTGATTCGGAAGAACTGACCAATAATCTTAGCGGTAACTTCCTTGTAAACTTCAAAGAGCCGGATGAATTCTTCGGCAACGATCCCTGGCCCGCCGAAATCAGCCCATATAAGGAGCGTCTGCTTGTTAAATGGAGCAACGGGTCTACTGCTGTTATTGACGTCGAACGTCTCAATGTATGGCGTATGCCCGATGGAAAATGAAAGTATACGGACCATATAAGATGAAGTTTTAGTAGGGCTTTTACCCGCGAGAATTTTTAAGGGGAACGATATGACAATAGAACTACATATACTAGACAAACTTAAGGCAAGAGAAGAAGAGTGGTGCAGTATACAAAGATGTTTAGCAGTGAATCTTTGTCCGAGGTGTGGAAGTGATATCGTAAAGCTTCCAGATGATAAAGTATGCTCAGACAGAGATTGTAAGTTTTCTTCGAATGCCGCTAACTTTTTTAAGCGCATGTATGATCCGTCGGAGGTGAGATCCAGATAGTAATGAAAGTATACGGACCATATGAAATGAAGAGTGGTAGGCTGTACGTCACCATACGAGAAGATGATGGCACACAGCATACCATGTCTTACCCCAAATTTCTGGTCGAACAACAGCTCGGCAGAAAGTTGGAGCCGAACGAGACCGTAGACCACATCGACCGTAACTTTCACAACAACGACCCCGAAAATCTGCAAGTGCTTGATCGTAAAACTCACTACCGGTTGGACGCTTTGCGTCTTAAACCGACTATTTTTAAATGCCCCGTTTGTTTCCGAGAATTTCAGCGGTCGGGCAAACGGTTAGTTAGAATCTATGAGCGCAAGAAGCTAGGCCAAGCAGGTCCCTTCTGTGGCGTCGGATGTCGTGGCACTTATGCTGTAGAAGTTCGGGAAGGTCTGAGATTCAAATCTCAAGAAACCTACGAAGAATTCCTGGAAAAGTATCCGAAGGAGTATTACCGGAGGGAAAAGAAATAACATAAACCGTTAACCTATAGCAGAGGGGGAGCACAATGAGTGCTGGAGAACTGCAATTAAGAACGTATAGGGGCGGCGTAAAAAGGGTCAATGTACCCAAACAATCACCAGAGAACGACGTTTTAATGAAGAAGCTATACAAAGGTCTGTATGGACATACCAAATATACAGATCAACAGATAGTTTACTTCGCAGTCAAACACAGCGGGAACGCTCGTAAAGTTGCTAACGAGTTAGGGGCTTATCCACTGACTATCTATAATCGATTCATTAAGTTAGGAATAGAAGCGACTGGCGACAGACCAAAAATTGTCATTGAAAAAGTCAAAATAAAGGACGAGCCGTTTAGAATATTGTATAATGCTTGTGGTCAAAATAAAACCACGCTTGCAGATTGGCTCGGCCTATCATGGCATACGATATTTAGGCGTTGTCAAAAAATGGGAATATAGGGAAGGGAAAAGAGATGAGTGAAAATAAATATGATGCAGAAGTCATTGCCGAGTATATAGCGAATCACGCCGACAAATGCCCAGAGTGTGGAAGCGAAAACATAGACGTGGAGGACGATTTTCGGGAATACAACACGAAGGATGGCGTAAAAGTCGAAAGGGGCACGAAAGGGGCATGTGGTGTATAAGTTGCAAAGCGGATTGGCTGGAAATATTTATGCTCACAACCATAAAGGGGTAGGGGAGAAAAGGGATGCCAAACAAATACAAAAGAATAGAAAAGAAGGACCGGCCGAAAAATATAAGCTCCATGAACGTTTTGGTAGGCGGCTTTTTCAGCGTATCCTACACTATGGATGTAACAAACCCTCACTATACAGAAATAGAGTATATGAGAAACCGCAACATAGTCAACGTTTGGATAGAAGGTAAGCACACCACGCTGACAGAAGAGGAGATTATATCTGAGATATTGACTCCCGAGGAAATCATCGGTATGCTGAAGCATGAATACGAGAAGGGAATATATCACGGCCGAAATATGACCTTAAACAAGCTGGAAAAATTTGTGCTGCAAGCGGAGGAGAAGAAATGAAATACTATATTTTGGTCTGTACTCACACCCCGTATAGGTGTAGTCCCATCACGAAGAATATGGTTATAAGCGAGAGTGTAGAATCTTTCCTTGAGAGGAACGTCAACCAAGATGACGTGACAAAATACGGTGCAAAGTTCGTGATATCGCAGTGGAGCAGGACAACAAAGGAACACTATGATAAGCTCAAACAAAGTAATCCCGGATCTGACAGTTATTTTCGTCTGAAAAAGGAAGACTACTCCTATATAGACAACTATTGTCGAGATTGTGCCCACAGGGTCACCTGTCCGGCAGATCATCTATCCTACGATGGCGGTGATAACTGCCCAGACGGATTCGAATATGAAATTTTGGAGATGCCGAAAGAGGGAAAGGAATGAGTAAAAGCGAAAGAACCTACGTGTGTTTTAATTGTAATAGAACGTTCAATGAAAGTGAAAAGAAGTTGGCAAATGTGCCCAACAACTTTATAGCGATAGGTACCGTAAGTGAAATTACAGGCAAGGTAGACCAATGTCCACATTGTGATGCAGTTGCTTTCTTCGGTTTTAGCAAAGCATAGAAGTGAAAAATTAGAAGGAGAACAAGGATGAGCAAAGAAGTAAAATTATACAAAAAGCCGGCCGTTATAAACAACAGTAAGAATCGGGACAGGGATGATTATTCCTTTGCTAACATCAATCTGTTGGGCAAGTGTAACGTGGCCTGCTTCTTCTGCCTTGGTAAGGAGATTGAAAGGGAGTTGTCCTGTCACAACCAACTAACGACCCACTTCAATGAGTGGAAAAATTTCCCCAAGTTTTTGGCCAGCTGTGTGAAAAACAAGATAGAAAAAATATATGTTACTGGCCAGAACACAGACAGCCTTCTGTATAAACACTTGGGCGAGTTGATAGACCACCTACACGATCTCAAATTCAAGGTCGGCCTAAGAACCAATGGTTACCTCGCACATAAGAAAATGTATGAGATCAACAAGTGTGAGTTAAGTGTCGGTTATTCCATTCATTCATTGAATCCAGTGACAAACAAAATGATACTGGGTCGGTCGGATATACCTAATTGGGAAGATATTATACCGTCGACCAAACACCCCAGAGTTCAGATAGTATTGAACCGATGCAATAAGTTCGAATTCTACCCGCTGCTAAGGTATCTAAGTAAATATGCAGACCATCTCAGGTACATACAGGTTAGGCGAGTGTCAACAGATACTAGGCAGGAAGTATTGGCGCCTGATCAGGTTGCTTATGAAGAGGTCTACTCGGAAGTCAGTAAGATATTTCCGATGACTCGTAAATTCTTTAGGGACGCCGAAGAGTACGACATATTCGGCATGCCAGTTGTATTCTGGCGAACAATAAAGACATCGGTAAATTCAATGAACTACTTCACCGATGGAACTCTCAGTGATGAGTATTTCGTCGTCGAAGGCTATCTCAAGAATCGGTATAAGGGGGATTAAATGACGCTCAAGGAATTTGTTAAAGATATACAGAAGGAAATGAAGGAAAATCCCGACTGGGCAGATAGGGAAATCGAATTCTGCACAATAGATGGTGGTGGGCTGCTATACTTATCAATATACGATCGTGAAGATAAGGTATGTATAGATGTCGGCACGGAGGAAGATGACGACGAGTGGAATAAGACCGCAATGGATAGGCTCAAATACGGAATGATGTAACAAAAGAGAGGGGTGGAAAATGGAGATAAAAACCATACAGATAGACGGTTTGAAAGAAATAGACGCTCCACGAGCAGTGCTCAGAGACCCAGATGATGTGGCGAATGAGTACGAACTAGAACTCACCGCCATTCGAATGGGAACCGATAATCAGATTCTAATTTTCAAACTTAAAAAGTAAGAGCTAAAAATGAAATCTATTGAAGCGGTGTGGACTAAATATGTAAATATGCTCATAATTGAATGCGGATGTGGTAAAAGATTCGAAGCTCGTATGGATAAGTGGTGGGTAATATGCCCTAATTGCCATGCCAAAGAGCATATTGACAAATTGAGGAATTCACTCGCGGGGATATAAGGAGACAAAAATGGAACCAAGACATTTATTGGGGATAATCATGTCGTTTTGGATGGTAGTACTAGTAGCTATAAGCCTAATGATTCTTCTGCCTATGCCAGTTATAACAGCACAGCTGAGCTTGGTTTGGACCATGTCCGGTCTTATCTCAGCTATTGTAATGGCAGTCGTCGTTTGTAAACCCAAGAAACTTTCCGATCTCGGGCTTTATTTCATGGCCTTTCTAACCGGGCCGTATGTGATACTCGTGGTACTAACGGCGTTCGCCATGAAGCCTCTTATCAGAGTGAGGTGAGTATGGGAGAGATCGAAATATATCTAATCCCATTTGACCGTAGCCAAGTAAAGCAGCTGAAAGCGGCTCTTACCTGTCGACGAAAGCTTCTTCAGGGCTCTAATCAGGCCGCAGTCGTAGCTCGTAATGCGTATCTAAATCGAGGAGAGGACGCCGAAGCCAAGCGGTTCGAAGACAGTATGTTCGAGAACGATACAAATATAGAACAGATAAACGAAATGCTGAAGAGTGTAGATAGCTATCTGCAACGGACTTAGGAGGAACTGCTTATGAAGATACATTGTGAACACTGCGGGAAGGAATTGGGAGAGATGCCAGCTCATGACATACCATGGCCGGGGTTTTTATGTGATAAATGCTTCGAGTCCGAGAATGGTGAGACTAACCCAAACATCATAAAGAAAGGAGAACGCTCATGATATTAACTATTGTGGTGGCAATATGTATTACAAAATTTACGACCATTACTACTGGATGGCTTATAGCGCTGTGGGTGACGGCCACTATTGCTGTCATTTGTAGAGCAGTCGGCGGGGCCATGCATTATCAGCAGCATAAAGAACTGGAAGCGAGGCACAAGATTTCCCGGCACTGGCCCGATTTGATCTAGTCGTTGGAGCTTTTGAACTCAACGAAGTTGTAGCTGCAGACCTCTTGATGTAGGAAAATTTATGATGGTCGTGAGATAAACAAACCTGGACATATATATTATTACGGTTTACTGCTAATTCTTTACACATATAGGTGCGAATTATTAATATGGTTGAAAAATCCATTCATAAGATGATATCAGAAGGACTTGATAAGCTGAACAATGATATGGTGGATTTAGAGGAGAGTTTTCATAAGCGGTTTGACAATCTTAAGAAAGGATGCCAGTACAGATATTCATATAGAAATAAAGAGTATAGATGTAAGATATTCGGTAGTTGTTTGATGAGTACGTGCTGGTGTTTAAGAGAGGCGAGAAACAGAAGAAAAGGGGATAATTATGAAAAGATATAGAACTACCCATAAGGGTAGGCTTATCTCAATAACGAAAGAAGAGCGCGATCAGCTGCTCAAGCGGTTTGACCCGAGAAATTTTAAGCGCGCCAGCTGGCTTTCTTATCAAAACAAACGTTATTATAAGTTTGTTAGTAGAACATCATGCGCTCTATGTGACAAATACAATCCATCAGGAGGAACATTTGTAACCTGCTACGGATGTCCGTTGAATAAGTTTCACGACGGTTTTTACGTCGGATGCATCAAGTTATTATATGCTGTAATAGGCGAGGGTATCGAGGCACTGGACATGGAGGCCGAGAAAATAGAATACCTTAAGGAAGATAAGAAAGAGGCTGAAGAAGCACTGCACCGCATATGCGAATTCATAAAATCATTTAAATAAAAAGAAATAACCTGAAACGAAGGTAGTCTACAATTGGGCGGCGGAAGCATAATAAAAACACGTATATAAGAAGCGTATGTCAGTAATATGCGTTTTCCGGTCTTTTTTGAAATATGAGTGATATCAGTATATTGGCTCATATCGTGGTCGTAAGGTCTTTGGCAAGAATATAATTAAGCGAGGAAAACCGAAGATAAATAAAACAGGAGGACATTATGAAAGATATATCCGGTAAAAAGGTCAAAGCTGGCGATATTATGCTAGATGTAACCGGTGGTGGATGCGATAATAAGGGTCCTTACAGGTCTTGCAGCATTTATGAAGTGCCCAGAAAAGCTGATGGTAGAGGCATCGCGTATCATTACACCGGTGAGTCTTACGAATACTGGTGGGCTAGAGTAGAGGAGTCTCACAAGATCAGCGACCTCGTGGATGCTAATTTTATTTATTCTTTCAGACACGGCATGCACGAACTGAAATCTTACGCGGACTGGAATGCAGACATAAAGACTCTGCTGGAAAACCTGGATTTGGAAAAAGAGATCATCACGCCGGAGCAAGTGGACCTTATGACTAAAGTAAACGGACTAAATTTGGAAACCGAAGAGGATCTTAAAAAGCATGCTAGTACTCTAAAAGAGCATAAAGACATCTTGACTGTTGGCACCCATGAGAAGATAGTAAGAATTAGACACAATGGCAAAGCCTGTGAGGCTAAAGCCGAGATAGGGCTAGCAGCCCTGTACAACATGGAGACATCTTCAGATATAATAGATTCCCTGTAGCCCAAATATGATAGTATTTTTTCTGGTGGAAAATAAAATCGGATAACCGTGAGCTTAATAATTTACATAATTTTCGCTATTGACAGTATGTTCAAAAAGTCTGGGTGGTAAAATATGAAAAAATATAATGGATGGAAGTGGTGGATGCGATTTAAAGGTCCCGTCGAAACATTTGATAGTTTCCAAGACGCATCATCGGCTAAAAAGCGGGCTGATCTTCAATGTAGAGGATTTAAAAGAGTCGGGTCAAAGTCTACCGATAGCCCCATAGTAACAGTATATATTTGGAGTGACGGTAGGGACGTCATTCATGAACATTATGAAGGAAGTTATAATTAATGAGCAAAGATTACTATCTAGGAACTGTAATTGGTCTAAGAGTCGAATCGGACCAATTATTTGAAAGAAAAGAAACCTTTATCAGCCTCTGCAAATGCGACAGAAAGATTGATACAGATTACGCCGACACACTAGGATACAAATTCTGCCCTCGGTGCTCGAGAGATCTTAAGAGTAAAAGCGTAGAACTTGTTCCCAAAATAGAAGGCATAATTTTTTCAAAGGACCCGTGGAATTGGGAAAAGAACCATATAAGAGGCTGGAATATTTATGCCGATACGCCTTGTAATAGAGGGAGCATTTATTATTATATCGGCATATTAATAAGAGAATCCGTCATGTGGTGGGGACTCGTTGCGAGAGGCGACGGATTTACAAAACTAAATGAAGTAAGAGAAGCCCTGGAGAAAATACAATCATTTAGAGCCGATATGAGAAAGGTGGGGCTCTGGAACAGAAAGAAGTTCGGCCTTTGGACTGTTATGAAATGGAAATAATTTGTAAATAGGGGGGAATTGAAATGCCAAAGCAACTCTACCATGGTCATACGGCTTTTGGCAGAGAAAAAATAAAATAGCTGATGGAAGAAATAGACATATCATTCCGAATTGGAACGCTGAAAGAAAAGGAGGAAACAAAAATGGGATTGGATTCGGAAGAAAGTACAAAAGATTATTTTAAATATTATGGAGTAGCTTATAAATGTAACAACTGTAACGCTGCTATAGCATTCCGTTTTAACAAGGGAGAGAAGGCCCTCTTAGACGATGCGGGCGTCTGCCCTCGCTGCGGCGTCATAAATAACACTAAACAGAATTACTATCTGGACAAAAACCCGCAGGACGTAAGATATTTACCAGCAGGCATTTATATGAAAACAAAGTAAAATAAAAAAAGGGGGGGATCCTAATGGAATTATCTAGGTTCCTAAAGTACGCCTTGAAACATGGATATGTTGGAGGCGTAGAATTAAGGAGACGCACAGAGCGGGGTTGGGACTGGGTAACATACGGCAATTATGCTGAATTAACTGAACTCATTGACTATAAATGTGACTTTAAAGACGGAGCCTGCAAGTCACATCAAAACAGTCAATGTTGCTGTTCGAGATGTGGTCAAACCGTCGGATACCATCACGTATTGCCCTGCGATTTGGATTTATTATATATGTATGCAAAAAATTTCACCAAAGAGACAGGTTTCTGGCGCGAAAACAAAGGGTGCATATTGCCTCGGAGATTAAGGTCGGCCATTTGCTTAGGCGCTCACTGTACAACAAAACTCAGTAAAACAGAGAATCTATTAATAACTTTACTAAATGCGAGCTCTTCAGAGACAACACGTAATGGAAAACCCATTTATTGCCGGCTTGACAATGGCAAATATATGGTAATACCCGACCACAAGAAGCTAAAAAGAGCTCTGCTCCGGCTAAAACATAACAAAAACAAGGGGCCCGACTGGGTCGGGCATAAATGTGTACCACACCCCCGTTTATATAAGTATCACAGCGGTAAAGAATGTCACGTATGCAAAGTTTGTGGACATTCGATGGAGAGTGAATTTGTTAATAGGAGGGATCATGGGCGATCATGAATTCGTTGAAAAACTGCGCTCAAAAGTCAGAAAATATTACAGAGAAAGGGATGAGCGGGACACTAACTTTATCAACCAATCTATAGACCAAACATTACTCACTCTAGCAAGCCAATGTATAAAGGCAGCTGAAAACGGTCGCTCTTTCACTCGTGTGTGGATTGCGGACGTGGAGCCTCGCCTTCGACACAAGTTAAGGTTAGAGATGACATCCAGGGTCGCGGAAGAATATCCGGGCTTAACCGTACAAATGATCGGTGATGGTGTAAGTCAAACTGGGTGTGGCTTCTTCGTGTCCTGGGAAGACGAGGAATGAGAACGAAATCTCCATCACGCCGGCTAAGTATGGGAATGTTGCCATTATGTAAATTTCTATGTCCGCCGAAAAAAGCCGTTCCTAGGCATCATTGTAACACGGAGGACGGTAAAGAGGGTGATTGCCCTATAATTCTAGGCAAATCAGAAGAATGCCAATTTATGGAGGAAAGCGGAATGGCACAATCTACTAAGTCTAAAAAGCCGCAAATAGCCGATTGGATTGGAAAACCTAGTCAACTTTGGCATTGGGTGAAAAAGAGAATATAGGAAGCATAAAATGATAAAAAAGATAGTAAAGGGATATTTAGATAATCTGGCTGGATGCATATTCATCCTTGACAAAATACTCAGGACAAAGTGTATGTATCCGGATTGTACGGAAAAAGCTACAAAATTTCCGCACGGTGTACCATGTTGTGAAAAGCATGCGTGCAAACCCACTTGCATTAGCTGGTTGGGAGAACCGTGTGATTGTGGTAAGGAGAAGAAAGGAGAAGAGTTATGAAGTTCGTAGACGAGCTTAAGAGATATACGGAATCTGATCGTCTTGTAGATAAGGAACAAGACTATCGTGCGGCCGAGAAACTAGTTAACCAAATATTCAAAAAGTTCGAAAAGACCTGTCGAAAAGCTGCTAAGAAAGGAAAGCGCTCTTGCGTAATCGGATCTTTTTCCTGCCGTAAATCGGCTACATTTAGAGCGACTCTGAAATCTTTTATAAAAACACGTATTGATGCCGAATATCCGGGCATAATCATTAATTATAAAGCACATACTACAGAAGTGATTCCCGGGCATGTAGTCTCATATATATCTATCCAAGCCAGTTGGTACAGCGATGTATAATAAAACATGTATAATACTATTCTCATTGATTGTGCTTTTTAGCATATTTGATATTTGGGGCACTTCAATGATAATAGAGGGAAAATATGAGCTGGAGTTAAATCCTGTAATTAGGTACTTTATGCGCTACTACGGCATCACGATAGGCATGGTAATCTTTAAGGTGCTCGTTCTGATCCTCTTGGGGCTTTTAACCATCAGAATGGCTACCTTAAGAGAACGGAAACTGATGCTGGGGGGACTGGCAGCGCTAAGTATAACGTATTCTAGCGTCATATCCATGTTTGGATTGGTCTTTTTGTTCTCATAGGAGTTGGAAATGTCTATAATCACAATATATAAGCTGAAAATCAATTTACTTATCAAACACATATGGTACTACGGCATAAAATGGTCACCGTGGAACCCGTGGACTCTCGCGGTACTGAATATGGCGTGGAACAAATATACGCAATCCGTATTGTATGCGGAACGTAAAAAAGTAACTTTTCGCATCCCTGGTAGTTCGTGTGATTTTGCCGAGCACCACTACACAGAGCTGGGGGAGGTCAAACATTTCATTCGAAAGTTTACTCTGAAGGATAAAATGAAGATAATATTTATCCCGTTTTCATGCGGCGAAAAATACAAGCTTCCTTTCCGAAAGCTTCTAGGTCTAAGTTAGGAGAATACGATGTCACTATTCCAAAGTCTCCTAATACTCTTAATAGAGCCGACTCTTTTGGTGGTTAGCTTGGCCTTCGCGCTATATTTGATATGCAAACTTGTTCAGGCGATAATAAATAAAAATATATTCTACAGAAAGCCGTTTTTTATAATTATGATAATCGTGTGGCTAGTGGCATCGTCGTATAATTTATATCGCTATCGGCATGTTTTACAATACTATTATCTGTATGAAGATAACGATGACACTATCGAAGTCTGGGTTTAAACAGCACAACAAGGGAGGAGATAATAATGAAAGCCACAATTTTCAAAATTTTAGCTTTGGCACTTTTACTAGTAATTCCAGCCTCCTGTATTCCGAAACCTGCGACCGATATTCCGGAAATATTGGAGGTGACAGGAAACGAGAGTCCTAAATTCGCAACGGTCGTAATCGAAACCACAGCCAGTTATTATGGCAATGGCGGAGATATTGAAGTCCTAATACCTATATATGCTTTCGAGCTTATTCAGATTTACGATACTTTTGACATTATAGCACTATCTCCCAACATACACCTGTATTACTTCGACAAGGAAGGGCCGGATTACGACGACCCTGGCCATGCGTTTGCTATAATCATGCATAGATACGGAAGAGAATTTTACCTCTTTCAATCGACCATAAAAACAGAACAGCGGTTCTTCCAATATAAAGGAATTATTCCGGTTGAGGTTTCAAAGCCGGCCTACCGAGACTATTTGCAGCAGGTAATTGAGGAGGACAGGAATGGAAACTTATAAATTAAAAGCTTGCACATCTGGCCAATATCTCCACTACAGCTACACGAGCGACTTATCTAAATTCGATTGGGCGCACGTTGGGCCACCAACTAAGTCGGGCATCGTGCACCAACTTACGACGTTTACGGACTGTAGGGAAAGTGTATGTGCTCGAATCTTCGACCAACTAACACCGGGCTCTACAAAACATAAAATAAAAGTAGACCGTTTGCGATTAGCTGTATTACGAGAGTTTCGACCGCAGAGCGCGAAGGTAGGCGCAAGAAATTTCGATCTTGGTATGAGGGCTGGTTTGCACATTATAAATACGTTTGAGAGCACCTACGGGTGGTCTAACAAAAGGTCCAACAAAACCAAGCTGTATAACTTGGTCCCCATAAATACGCTGAACGAAGATGGTGTGGAGGCTCGGGTCAAAATGATTGATGCCCATCCAAACTGGGTGCGCTCCTCCCATATGCTGTCACTGCTCATGCTGATCTTTCGAATGGCGCAAGCCAGGTCTTTCAAAACTAAATCCTTCATGAGGCTTAGGTCAGTTGGCGGTATTATGAAAAAGGTGAAAGCTTACGCGAGGGGCAAGTCCAATGGTGACAAATATTATGTGAGCAGAAGCATGGATTATTGGGTGCCTATCATGGAAAATTTTGACGCTCTGTTTAGAGGACTACCAATTAGACGAAATTTTCACCGGAAAAGCCTCGGTAGAAAGAAGACTACTTGGGCCGGAGATAGTCCATATTATAATGGCGCAACCGAAGGCATAGATGCACTCTGCCACCTAACTCTAAAAGATCAGATCATTAGAAAGAGGTTTGCAAAGATATTGAAAACGAAGGTGACTCAATGAACTTTCCTGGATTGCTTTTATGGAAGATAGAGGCTTACGAAATATCCAGTATATCCATACGCACCTATCAACCTTCGATCGATCAAGATGAATATCTGGTCTCCGCTAATCTGGCATCCAAAGTCGATGGTCTTGACGGCCTGTTTACATTAATAGTTGCACCCGATCCAGAAACCGGTCATCTAGACTTAGTGTACAGCAACAATACTCTAAAAAATGAAACTCGGTGTATGATACCGCCATTTGTCATTAGAACTCTGGGAAATATTATCAAAAGAGTTTCAAAGCGTATAATTATATTGCTTAGAGATCATCAATCCATATAGCGCATAAATAGAGGAAGAAATCAGAGGTGATAGGTTTTGGCAGATAGAATTAAAATATATATGACAAAAAGTGATCTTCTTAAGCTCGACATGATTAAAGTTGATATGTTGCCCGGAGGAGTATTCTACGCAACTTTTACTCACTGTTGGTATGAATTTCCGATACTTACTGCGCGGATCGTCTTCCATCTATACGAGAATAAGATCAATCATTGGTACACATCCGCACAATTTTTTCCAGCCAAAGACGTCTTCGTTCATTCAAGGCTTAAAACAGTGCTAGAGAACCAAATGACCAAAACCTTTGGAGTACTTCTAAAATACCGGATGGGGTTCTAATATGGCTGATGGGATCAACATAGAGGACATACAGCGTTACAAAATCATGAATATTCGTGCTCGAGCCTCCAACTTCATTTTTGTCCTCAGTAGTATAATAGATTACTTACCGGATATAACCGTAATTATGTCTCTGTATGATCTTAATCCCGATATGTTTACAGCTATTACTTTTGTAGAAGACCCTTTAAGCAAAATGTCCATACCATATACAACCCAAGAATTTATTGAAGATCAATGCAAAGCAATATTAGATGATTTGCGCGAGAGGGAGCAAAATAATGATCAAGGTAATAATTAAGCCAAAATTAAAGGAAATGCTCTATAAACTAGACGGCACTTTGGTAGGGCCTGTATTATTTCTCTTAATGATTATTTTGCTCAACCTATAGGTGACACAATGATCGTTTGCGCAGAATGCCACGAGAAAGATAAAAACGTGATAAAATGTAATATAGAGGAACATGCTAGCTGGGGAGTTTTAGCTAACTCTAGGTGCGGCATATGTGGCAAGCAGGATAAAGTAGTTATGTTCTGCTATAATTACCGACACTATATCATGGAATTGCCGCCGATATCTACGGAAGGAAGCTAAATGTCAACTTTCGTATGTAAAAATTGCCATGATAAGGATGCTCATATTATTGAGTGCCCTCTGAAATTTAATAACCATCTAAACAAACTACGATCGGACTGTGATATCTGTGGTAAACACCGCTTGGTATCTGAGTGTCATGCATATAATATGGTTATGATCAAATCATTTATACGGGATCAAAGGAGGAAGATAGGTGTTTATATGCAGAATTTGCCACGAAAAAGATCTGCCGGTAACTAAGTGCTCCACCGGAGATTTTATATTTACACATACACCGACAGTTTTTGCACCCTGCTCTATATGTGGTAAAACACGCCTATTGACCTTTTGTCATAAATATCCGGCAGCCGTCGGTGGCGTTAAACGGCTTGATCAACAAGAGAGTACGTCTAACCAGAGCCGCGTACTACCGGATTGATTTCGTTAATAAAGTATTTATGCGAACGTATCAAATACGCGAAAAACTAAATCGGGGAGGTTTACCTTATGGATTTTTCTAATGTTGATCAGAATATTATAATGAAGTTGCAGGGACAGGTTATAAAGCCCTACCTCGGCGGCGATCCAGAATTCTTTATCGCTGATAAGTCTGGCACAATTCTAGCCGCTGATAATTTCTTTCCGGGCAAAGAAGATCCAATCACCGTGAGCTCACGTCACGGTGACTATCCCAGCAAATTATTCTTTGATGGTATTCAAGCCGAAATGGCCGTGTCCCATAACAGATGTAGAGAATATTTTGCGGACAATATCTTCGGTTGTTGGCAAAGGTCTTTCGCTAATAACATTCCAAAGGACCATAATGTAGTGATAAGGCCCTCCATAAAGGTGTCCAAATCCGTAATTGAAAATGCTCATCCAGAAGCCCGTATATTCGGTTGTATGCCGGACTATAACGCGTACACCTGCACTACTAATACACCGGAAATGGACGCAAGTACACATATGTATAGATACGCCGGTGGTCATATGCACTTTGGTTGCTCGTCTCCATATCTCAATGAAAACCATGAGGAGTACAAAATAGCCCGGACCGAGGAAGGGCATCTTAGAGCCGTAAAATTTTTAGATCTTATAATGGCTCTGCCTACAGTGCTGTTAGACAGCAGCCCGGGAGCCAAGAGACGGAGGGCAAAATATGGCAAAGCAGGGTGCTTCAGGCCCACTCCCTATGGAATAGAATATAGAACGCCGAGTTGCTGGTGGTTGAGATCCCCTATGACCGTATCTTTGGCATACGGATTGGGCAGGCTAGCTTGGGTTATGATGTGTCGAGGCATGGATCAAGAGATAAGAAAGGCTATTGGATTTCCAGAAGAAGACGTGCGTGGGGCTATCGACGAGTCGGATAAGAAGACTGTTCTCAAAATTTGGGATGCGCTAAGGCCTTATGTAGCTTTATCCAGCGCTCGTTTTAGTAATCCATTACACATCGCGTCGGCCCTCTCGGGCGAGGGCGGGAGGGTAATGTATCCAAGCGAAGAGTTCACTGGGATGGCGGGTAGGCTGCCAAAACTTAGTCAAAATCCCGTCTTTGCGCTAGCAGTATTCGAATACGTTCTTGAAAACGGGCTGGACGTCCTAGTAGGCGAGGATATCAGAGATAATTGGAGCGTGGGGTCAGTTTTTTCAAACACGATCGGCTGGGTAAAAGGAAGTTATCATAAATTCCGTAATGACAGTGATTTTCTCAAGTTTCAATCAAGCTTTTTAAGAGTAATGTTTCCGAAGACAAAAGTCCCATATGTAACTAAATACGAGGAGGGTGCCTAATGGCAAACAAAAAAGTAGTAAGGAAAATATTACAAGTAAATACATCTTCACACGGCTGCAGGGTCGGCCTAGCGGCCTTTGGTAGTACTAAAATCGTAACAGATATCAAATTCATCCGCGATGGATTGATATCGATTAACACCAAAGAAGGCTGCAGAGACAATTCGTGTTATGTAGTAACTGCTACAAGCCCGGAAGACAATAAGCAAGTTGAGACTTTTGTGATTCCATATCCAAAGGTCGAATGGATTCAATACGAAGAGACTCCAATCGAAAAAAATGAGTCATGTGACGAACCGTCGGTACCAATGCATGAAATCTCATAAGAGATATGCTTGCACGAGATGGGAGTTGGGAGATGAACGATCTAATAATTGTTATTGGACCTAAATATTACGCGGACCCGTTTCAAAAGTTGGGAAACACAACACAAGACCTCAAAATGTTGTTGAAGTCGCCAAACAACGTCAGCCTTGTGGTATTTACCGGAGGAGAAGACATTCATCCAACTCTGTATGGAGGCATGGACCGTTGGCAATTGTGCACAACCAATCTTAAGCGAGATATACTCGAAAGGCGAGTTTTCAACTACTGTGCTAAATACGGCATTAAAATGACGGGCATATGCCGAGGATTCCAACTACTGAACGTTATGGCTGGCGGATTCATGTATCATCATATAGAAAGACATGTGTTAGAAGGGTTGCATCGAGTGTATTTTGCGCATTCAAATATGGTCATGAATGTTACAAGTACCCACCATCAGTTGGTGGGCCTACCAAAAGACGCTTACCCAATAGCTTGGGCTGAGCCCCGCAGGTCTGCATTGTACGTAGGGCCATCCGGCGAATTAGACAACGTGCCGGACCGTGAGATTGAAGCGGCAGTCTTCCCAGAGATTAATGCCATGGGAGTCCAGTATCACCCAGAAGTTATGTGGGATACTTACAAGGGAAGAAAGCACTATGTGCAGATGATAAAAGATTTTATAGCCTTAAGTATGCAAGATTTTATGGGAATCTATACACGAAAGGGGTTAAGAAATGGCAGAAACAGAAAGAGAGTCTCTAGCATTGGAAGAGAAGCCGGAGGATCTCGAAGCTAAAAAAGATTTAGGCCCGATGGACTCAAAATTTCCCTTGCTCGCTGAGTTTAGGGAAAAAGCGCCCGGCAGCTATAAGCACGCCCAGTCTTTGGTTAATATCGTCGAAAATATATGTGCGGCCATAGACATGGACCCACATACATTGAGGATAGCCGCAATGTACCATGACATAGGTAAAATGTGGGCCCCGGAATTTTTTACGGAGAACCAAAGCAAAGACGACAAGAACATACATGTAGGGCTGGATCCCACGATAAGCTATCACTTAATAACCCGGCACGTGTCGGACACCGTTACCATTTTAACTGCTTATGACTTTCCCAAAGAAGTTATTAGGGTGGCGAGTCAGCATCATGGATCTTGTATTCTCCAGGCCATTTATGAATACGCTGTCAAAGAAGATGGTTCATTCGAGGACAAAAAGGATTTGTTTAGATACAAAACTCCGAGGCCCGATTCGTTGGAATCTTTAATACTCATGTTATCAGACCAGATAGAAGCAACCTCAAGGGCGGTATACTCGGATCAAAGCGTCGATATAGATCCGTCCATTTTTGTTACCAGAATTTATCAAAAGCTGCACCTGGATGGCCAGTTTGATAACGTCCAGGTGGTGTTAGGTAAACTGAAGAAAATTCAAGCGGCTTTGATCTCAGATGTGGCAAGTAATTTTCAGAAACGGATCAAGTACGAAGAAGACGTTGAGCTCACCAAAAAAGATGATTGAGGACGACGCGAAAGAGAGCATTAGATGCTAAACAACTCCAAAATACCTGAAAGCATAAAGACTTCCATTTGCGAAGTGATGATGAGGCCGGTAGAGTTCAATGCTAGACAGGGAGATACGATATTCGCCGCATTGAAACTAGACGGACAGTCGACTGACATTATAGGTGCTAATTGTTTGACCGATGTGGCTTTTTACACCGCCTACTTTCATCTATTCCCTGATGGCGTAGACGATAACATTGCAGTGATTAAGGCTTTAGTGGCCGATCCTAGCGACTTGCCTTGCGAAATATCAGATGACGAAGATATCTACGTCTTATGCAAGAGCGAAGAGTTGATTCAATTTGGTTATGTGGAAGAAGCGGTTGATTACATAGAGCTGAACTTTAAGTTTGACGAGAAGGCATCTCTCGACGACTTCGCCGTACTGATAGGTAGAGAAGTAACTCCTAATATAAGGCAAGCCTGGTTAACCAAAGTAAGCACTTATGTGTCGCAGACACATAAGCGCTTAGCAGTAATACATAATGTAAGGAGAAATCGTATGAGCCAACAAGAATATTTCTGTGTGGTAAATACGGACAATCAAGTAATTATGAAAACCTCTGATAAAGACAGGATGCACGCTCTGAAATTACCTCATCGTAGCGTTCATGTAATGCTAGAAGCTTTCGACCGCAGATTTGTGATACAGAAAAAAGCTTCAGGCACTGAAAATGCAGGTAAGTGGAGCTCTGCTGTTTCGGGGCATGTTAGATTTGGTGAATCCTATCAGCAAGCGGCTATGAGAGAATCGATTGAGGAAATTAGTTTGGAGCTCTGTCGCGAAGACCTAAAGTTCATATCAACAGTTCCAGCGTGTGAACAAACCGGTAACGAATTTGTGGGCCTATTTACCTATTTGATAGATCGGGAAGAAGAGGATAAAATAAACATATACAACACAAATGAGGTTGATGAACTTCTAATATGCTCTCTGGAGACATTAATTGATGATATCCAGGCGAATTCTGATGAATATTCGCCGGCCTTCATACATTTGTTTAATATATTTCTAGTGTTGGAACAAGAAAATATAGGCCACCGCCATGAGGAGGTATAAATGTATAATCGCAATACACCCAAAGAGCCGGACGTGATAGTGACTGTAAAAGAGCTCAATCAAAAATGCATGAAAAAGACAGCCTATATACTAATAATAGATGAGTATATGATAGCATCCGGTTTCCGAACTGATATAGATTGCTATTTGCAATGGGATGGCACACTTCTTAGTCCGGAGAATGGCCTAGGCCTTGAAGAAACCGAATGTCTGTATGCTTTTGTGTTAGATCCGGCCGATATGCCTTATGAACTGCCCCACAAATTGATGGAAGATAAACTGATATATGTTATAGAGGCCACTGGAGAAAAATTAGTAGCACTTCAGGCGTTTGAGACCATAGGAGAAGCTATCACTCATATCGAGTGGTTAGTAAAGACCGATGAATGCACTCTTGATGATTTCGCCGTGGTGATTGCGGAGGAAGTTGATCTCGGATATCGGATTATTAGCACTCACTCGGCCATAGCAGAAAGTGATGTTTATAAATAGGAGATATTATGGCCAAAGTCGCCCTAATAGTAGATGGAGTGAAGAAGTGCGTAGGACGGTTGGTAGGCATCATAGGCGAAGAAGAGTGCCAAGCGCTGGTTAATTCCAAAGGAGCCCCCAAAAAGGCCTACACGTCACGCACAATACCGTTAGACGAGATTACAGTCTGTAATCAGAAGAGATTTGTGCTAGCGCTGCCGGATCGAAAAATATACATATCACCACTGATACGGTATGTTCACAAGTGGTCGCTAGAAAGCCAGTTCGTATGCTACGACAGTAAGACATACACCCTTAAATCGGAAGAATATTTGTGAAACAATCATTAAAAATAAAAGATACCGCCTTATTAAAACTAGGCACGTTGTTCTCTAGCAGTATTAATAGATTGTGCGGATTAAATTCACTTGATATTGCAGAATTCGTGCCACTAGTTCTTATGCCCGTAGCTTTTGAAGGGATAGGAAGGATGGAAGTGATATATTTTACTGTGCTAGCTTTATATAAGCCGGACTGTCTTATTGCTCGTGTTGAAGAGGATCATAATATATACATACTAAAAGGCGGAAAAGAGATTAAATTCGGTAAAAGTGAAATATGTAAATCAATACTAGCATTTAAGAATTCTACGGACGGTTATGTTAAGGTCCAAGGAGTTTATATATATTTCAAAGAATTAATAGCAACTCATAATCAGATCAAGACAATGGAATTAAAGCCTTTAAATATAAGATTTAGGAACCTAATTAATTGGCCCAATGCGGCTATCGCTATATGGGCTGAGAAACATCTACAGATGCGCGTATCAGCACTTCTCAAGCTAGATTCTACCAAACAAACCATTAAACGAACCATTTTCGACCGCACTACTGTCGATGACTGGCAAAGGAGAACTATCATCGAACAAACTCTGTTCGACTACATAGTCGGCAAAATGGCTGAATGGAGGCTTGGTAAGACCGGCATTATTCGTGATTTTCGATCTATCAAATTTGGGGCTCAGAAAGGCCATTTTGAGAATGTGCATCCTGGTAAACCAGAAAATCCGGAGGGAAAATTAGGCCAAAATATTGTAGAGGAAATTAGGGAAGAGTTGCGAACTTATGTCAGAATGCGAAAGGAGTCCCAGAATGCGAAAGGAGCCCAATGATTATTAACCCTTTACAACGAATTATCGTAACAAAAAGCGACCGAATATGTAGGCCGGGATCTTTGGGATACTTAATGTGGCTAGAGCCAGTATACTCTTACAACGCTTGGTCTGCAACTATAGTATTCAGTAGGTTTGGCAGGTCTGGAAAGCCGAGAGTCGGAGTTCTAACGGTAGCAACCAAAATGTTCCGTTATGAGGAGTTTAGTAAGCAAGATCAGGCCATATTAGAAGTAGTGAAAGTTGCCGAAGGCTTAGAGCCCAGGATAGATCCATATCGTGGTCGTAGAGCGGTTAAAACGGGTGGTACTGACTTCGAAGCCACAGAACCTGAGAGCAAAAATTTGCTTAAAATAAGTGATTTGGAGTTTTTGGCATATATATTAGCTTTCTCGCTATATCTGCGAGAATTATCTTTGTACGAGTACGAATTACGTAAAGCTAAGCGGCAAAACGCTGAAAAACGTAATTATTTCCACCATTTCCGGAAGAATGCGAGACGCCGCAGCGACACTGCTAGCGACTACAGATTATCACGTGAGGAGACTACTGTCTTTCTCAGTAACGAGTGTGACCTCGAAGTGCTGACGCCGGAGAGGATCGGCCCCGCTATTCTAAAATGTTTTGGGCCGGCCAAACTAGCATCGTTTAGATCACTACTCTGCGCAAGGGTGTCGAATCCCAAAAACAGAGTAGCTGTACTAAACCGTCTCATGAGGCAGATGTGTTTGATGTCTGCTACAATAGTGGAGTATAAATCTTCTTTAGGTGTGATCCACCAGAAGACGGAGATGAACATTAGGAACATAATTCGTCATTACAAAACACATAAAGGGGACTTAGAAGTGATTCAAGAAGGCATGAATTCTTCTAAAAGGAAGAACGTCGCGGACTTTAAATATAAGGGATATATGAAGCGAGACTATTGTATTGCAGACCAGGGCACGGGGGGCTATTCCAATACCCTACCCTGGTCATCTGGCAATGATGATGCGGTGTCAGCCTCCGGGACCCATGATACTCCTATCATCTACCGCCCTTATATAAATAGTACTAGTACGGGCACGGATAATTCCAATTCTTAATCCGAACTACTTAATTGGAGAGGACTGATGCTTCGCAGAGGACAAAGAATAATCATAACGGAGAGTTCAGCCAAAGGCCGCACACATCCAGCTAAGGGTGATGTGGGTTACCTGAATAATATCTACTTGTTCTACAAAGATCGGTTTATTCTGATAGACGCATATTTCTTCACCTTTAAATCTAATATCAAAAAAAGAACAAACCGTTGTGAGAAGAAGAAGTTTATAATCGACTTAGGTATGGCTAGCAGTCTGCGTCGAAAGATACAGGCAGTAGGATTAAGAAGGAGCTGGCTTAATGGCAATAGATATTTCATTAATTTGGCAAGCGCTGCTTATCAAATAGCTCCCGGCGGCATAATAGAATTTCCTAGCATAAACGGGCCTTATGGACCTCTGCCATCGCTTTTTCCGTCTGGTTATTCCTCTAAGGATCGACCGATTAAAATTCCGCTTGGTCAGATAGCGAATATGACCGGCCGGTATACTCTTGAATGTAGATCATGTCACGAAATAGAGTGCTGGGCGCGCTGCATATATCCTTTAATAGATGCACACGTACTCCATTTCCTTACTCCCAATTGTGACAGTCATTCTATATCTTTTCTGATAAGGGAGATATATACCATCCTGCGATGTGTTTTAAAAGGAGAAGACTTGGGAGGATATCTCAGATTTGATGGGGCCAATCCCAGAGATTGGGGTCTACGTGATGTAAGGCGGACGGTCATAGAAAAATTGAAGGAAATACAGACATTGTCCGAAATGTATGTCATTAATCTAGACAATAAACTCAAACGTACGATAAAATTTGGTGAGGCGGTTGCACTACAATCCGCGTGGCAGAAAACTGGAGTACTTGCATTAGTAGATTCCCAACAATTAGCCAAATTAGTTGTGCCTGCTACAGTCGAAGCTACCGTATCGGCACTTTTTAGAACCATACTGACAAGCAATAACATAGAAAGGGGCTTAAGGCGTATGAAATCAGTTATACCTTGGCCTGGTGATACGATCAAAGATCGGTCTGCGCAATTCGAAAATATAAGAAGGGCTGCAGTCTCTGGAAGTGCGGCTCTTGCCCGGATTTACGAGGATAATTTACTCGATTAACCCAAATCTATAAGAGGAGGTAGAAGTGGGCTATGATGAGTGACACGGAGAGGGTCAGGGTCGAAGAGCTTGAAGCGGAAATTATCGCCTTATCTGAAACAATATGCATAGGGCGGCAAAATCAAAACATTCACAGAGAATCGGGAACTAGGGAGAGATGTGATCAAAACATACTAGACACAAGAACGCAAAGGTTAATAAGTAATATTAGAGCGGAATTTGACAGAGTAAACAAATTATCTACTATCAACGTTATCTTAGAAGACAAGGTGATAGATGACATTTTGTGGTTGACATTTCGGCGAGGCGACATGATGAAGAGCCTTCAAATACCGTTACCAACCACAACCAAGTCTGGGATAGAACTTTTAAGAAGTAATGACGTTATTCGAGTGCTGTGTGACTTCTGGCTTGAGCGAGAGCAAAAGAGACTAAATTATCACGAAATAATGCAGAGTCTTTTGTGCGAAGACGTGAATGTCATCATACCTCTGCAAACCAGTGGCAGCCCGCTATTGCACAAGATAGCTAAATCTTTTGGCGGAAATTATACGGCATATATGATAAGCGCTACTCAAAGAATCTTAAACGAAATTATACATGCCATGCCACTTCACGAGACAGATACCAACAGCTGGGCCATGAATCACAGATTGGTGATTATAGACCCCGAATTTGATTTTATATCTGATCCAAATGAAAAGCTCGAATATCAAGTAAGAAAAAATGAAAAGTATTATGATAAGTTCGGCTGGACCGCTATAGGCTTATCTGATGGTGTGCTGGCCAACAAGAATTATCTACTAACCACGGATCTGAGGAAGCTCACGCCGTTTGGGCAATATCATAATCCCCAAAGAAATTTGTATTCGACTCTTGGAATGAAAGGAGACGAGCTTCCAAGAGTAAGAAGTAAGTCCATGCAGAATTTAATAGACCAGGGGATCGTGCGGAAAGGCTGGAATCTGGTGACTGCTATTTTGGATGTTCCGCTTAATTTCGAGGATCAAATTTTGGCGGACAAAAGGCTTCTGGGCAAATCACATAAAGTAACCAAAAGATTCGTTATTTATGGTACAAGATCAATAGCAAAGAAAGGAGATAAGATAAAGGCTGGGGACGTACTCGGCTTCTCTGAAGATGGAGATCCCGTAGTGATGGATCTCAAATGCGACGAGGCCAAAATAATCAAACTGAGAAAGCAGATAGCTGAACTAAATGGTGACCAAGTCCAAACAATAACGATAACAGTTGAAGGAACCAGATTCTTGAGAGATGGCACTAAATTTTCCAATCTGCATGGAAACAAGGGAATCGTTCGGTTTATAGATTTGGGCTACGCGATAGATCCCAGAACCGGAGATCAAGTACCCATTGACGTGATGATATCTGCCAAATCCATAGATAAAAGAAAGAATTTCGGCCAAATATTCGAGGCTCTCGCGAATAATGTCACAGAAGGCGACAACCCCATTATTCTCGATGATAACATAGTGGTTGAGAAAGTGGATGTACGACGAACTCTCGAATCCAAAGGGTTTCCGGGAGATGGCACGTGGATGGTTCACACTTATTGCGGAGAATTTCAGGCCATTGTTGGCAAAATATTTTGGGGCGTAACCAAAGATCCAGAAGATCAGTTATGGGAAGGCGAAAGGACTGAGTTAACGGATAATAGAGAGCTTAGAACTTCTGGGCTGAAGTTCAGCCATGTGGAAATGAAAGCTCTCACTACTCGATTCGGGGCAGGTAATCCCTTGCTGACCGAAATCTTGTCCTATGCTCAAGGTGTGGAGATTTTGCAGGATGAGATGAAAATATTAAGGTCTGCGAGGGGCGAGGTTGATCCAACTCTACCTATAATAGATGCGAAAGACGTGCGGTTCGTGGATACTTCTAACGGCATATTCCAAACAATAGATAAAATAAAAGGAACAATCGTTGACGATGAATATATGTCGGAAGGATTCGTGCTGCGGCTACCATGCTATTTCCAAGCTGTGGTTGATAAGAAAAATCGAGACAAATTTGTTATGGGCATGCCAGTTACTGGCGAAATAAGCAGTGGCGAAGATCAGGATGTATACACTTTCAATACGATATATATGCCTAATTCCATAATAAGAAGATGTTGGCGCCATCCCTCAGGTAAGTGGGGATTAAATACCATCGGGCTATATGTAAATCATATTATATCCACCTGCCATAGATTTCTAGAGAGCGGAGATGTCAGTGATCAAAGTGAGATCATGCGAGCCGTGAGTAGATACTTTACGAACGCAGCATACATGATGGGTACTAAAAGAGGTGAGCTGAGCACATATGGAATGGCAGTAAGATATCCATTTTCCAGTAGAGCTACTGCAGCCTTGGCGGATAATGAATCTCACTATCCGGAAGAGGCAAAGCATTGCGTCGTGGATAATTTACCCAAAAATACGGTAGAAATCTCCAGAGACATGGCTAATAACCTCAAGGTAACAGATGGTGATGTAATTTTAGTAGAAAGATTTCCCTGCCTTGGGTTCATGTCAATAAGACCTCAGTATGTCAAGATATCGGATGATCCACAGTGTAAATATACCATACGAGCTAGTGGTAATAGCTTAACGTCCGAGAATCTCGATTTTGATGGAGATACTCTATTTTTAGCATCATTCCATCGACCCGAATCCAAAGAACTGCTTCGGAAGGAGATGGCGAGCCCCAATGGTATATGTGAAAATGTGATAAATCAAATGAATGCTAAGAAGATTCCGGAATGCCGAGAGATGACGCTCGATGACTTTCACATACATAGATTTCCAGATCCGACTAATGAAGAACATGCAGATCTGGTGAGAAAAGCCACAGGCGTCAAGAGCCATACTGGACCGGTTATTGCATTAGCCTATAACTTAATGCGGATAGTCGAGAGAAATATTCCGTATTCCAGATTGGAGGATCATGCTAATATAGAAGTATTATTGGATTTCGTGGGCAATAGTGTTTTTAGTCAAAAACATGGGGTCAGATCTCTACAGGAAGAGGTTACAGATGCTATATGCATGGCGGACGTGGACAAGATGATCGATCTTGGGTTTGACCATGCCCCCAGCGAACTGCTATGCGGCTTGATTAAGAAAGAAGCCGCTAGTCTAAGAATATATGATCTCGTAAAATATCACCAGGACGTTAAAGCCAACGGCGGCAGTAAGATAATAAACCTGATAGTCCGAAGAAAAAACAGAATATATTTTGCTACCAGGGCGCGGCTCGGCCCATTTGCACTACTTGACCATTTAGAAAACGACCCCGTAGATCTACCGAGCCATATGATGGATTTCATTTTGAAGTCGGAAAGAGAAGAGATTGAGGAGAAGATAGAGCGGCTCAAAGCCCGCCGAATGAAGGTTAAGAACAAGCTAACCACTGAAAGAATGAAAGATGTCTATGAGCGGTTGGCAGAGATAATAGACGATATAACCATTAAAAATAAAAAGGAGGCATAAATATATGAATCTAAACAAATCTCTCTTTATCGGAAAAGTGGAAGAAAGCCCACAGATAGTCGAAGATCAAGGAGTGAAAAGAGCGTTCTTCACATTTGTTGTGACAGATCGCGTTAAAGGCGCAAACGGTCAGTGGGTGGATAGCCCGACAAAAATTCCCGTATTCGCAGACCACAAGGCCGAGCTAATTGAGAAATACGTGGTGGCCGACCATCAATTGTTGTTGGAGTGCGAATATAAGAACTGGATGGAAGGCAGCACACAAAGACACATATTTCGAGTTTTGAACGTGTCTTTTGGGTTCAAACCTAAAGCAGATCCGGTAGCCGCGACGCCTCATCAAATGGGCCCTCCTGCCGGATAGGAGTGTGATATGAGATGTATAGGTCATAAGATTCAGCCAGATGGTAAAACAGTGTTAATCACAGAGACAAAGAGATTTCTGCGTAAGCCGAAGGTACGTGAATTTTGTGCTACCAGGCGCATAGCCGGTCGATTCTGGCAATGGCTAGAGCTACCAGACAAGATTCTTGTACCAGACCTATTGTCCTTCCAGCTCAACGAGTGGTTAGAAGAAACATCATAGTATATTATTAGCAGGTCTCCTCCTCTATAGTGGGCTTCCCGGGACGTTAAGCGACCCAGCCGCGGCAGGAAGCCCACAAACACGCAAACTCCTCTCTAGAAAAGGGGCGTCCGGCTTTTAAGCGTTCTCCTCCGGGCGCCTCAAATTACAGGTGTACTTATGAAGTTTATGAAAACCTATAAAATACAGACTCTGAATAGAAATGTCTTCTGGACTGGAGATCAGCACTATTTTCACAGACGCTTCGTAGAGTCTAAAAAGAGACCTGCCGGCATTGATGCACTAATGATATCCAACCACAACTCTGTGGTACATCCAAAAGACATTGTAATACACAACGGTGATGTCTCGCTAGGTAATAAAGACCAAACTATACAGCTATTCAAAGAGCTGAAGGGTCACCACATAGTAGTTCCGGGAGATCATGATAGAATTCTTGAGCAACTTAGTGGCAGCAATCTCTTTGATTTAAGACCTCCCATATTCAAAACGAAAGTGGGCGATCATCAAATAATAAATTGTCATTATTTAATGACTGTATGGGCCAGATCTCATTATAACAGCTGGCATACACATGCTCATGTACATGGTCACCTTAGCGGCATCGGTAAAACTTATGATGTTGGAGTAGAAAACAACAATTTTTACCCAATTCCTTTGGATGAACTTATCAGAATCATGGAGAAGAGACCGAATAATCTCAATTATATAATTCCGGAGGCTAGAAATCAATGGACAAAGAAATAAGATGTGTAGCGTTGGGTGAAGATGTGGAAGAATCGGTCTGTGTTGTACAGCCGCACGCTGAGCCAAAAAGTATAGAACAGCGGTTGGATGACCAGCAAAAGCAAATAATGCAGCTAACCAGCGCGCTCGACAGCATGGCAAGTATGATAAAAGAGCTGCGGGACGACTATAGAAAACGAGAAGACGAGAAGTTGACTAAAATAATCGAAGACAACAAAAAAGCGCATAAGATGGAAATACCGGAAGGAACGCTGTTGCATGGCGCTACGCATGGTTTGACTTTCTACTGCACGGTTGCGGACGGTGGGTTTAAAGTGGGAAACCGAACATACAATAGCCTATCACAAGCTGCCGAGGGAATTAGCGGGGTCAGGCGAAGCGGTTGGACGTTTTGGAGACTGCCGGATGGAAGAACTGTAAAAGAGGTGTACAAAGCGTAATGGTTGCGCACTATACTAATATCAAGAGGTATTATAATGATATCTTTAAAGAATGTGTTTGCAGCTCGTGTAGGCTTTGCTATCTGAAGGACTCGGATGGTCCGTCTAATATATCTTACTGCATGATAGTTTGGAGCACTGGTAAATCCAGGTTCTACGAAATATTAGCTTATCTACTGGCTTTGCGATTTGCACGGTTCGAAGAATTCAAGAATATACTGACTTTTCCGGGCTTTTGTGGCGTCTTTTGCAACTCTAATAAGAAATGTCCTCAATATTCGAAACAGTGTGAAAGTTTAGATCAAAAGATAGATTGCTTCAGAGATTTTTCTCATCAGTTTAAAAAGGAAATTACGTCGGTCGACAAAGCCAAAATATACGAATTATTCTCCGGCATAGACTCTGCTAAAATAGGCGAGAAATATCGGATGCTTTCTCGGAACTCAATACGGATGGTTAGTAACAGAAGAAGTAGGCGGCGTATAAGGAAAATGGTTAAGCGAGCTAAAAGTGCCATGAAGATTGCTAGCCACTCCTATAGTTCTACTGCCGGATTCGCATCCGTTTCGGATAAATCCAACGGTGGTACGAATAACGCTAGAATGACCAAGTTCAGCGCCAAAGAAAGGCAGCCTAAAACCGAATTATTCTGCAATGATAGCGCGGAATGGCGAGCCAAAATAGAAGAATACTTGGGCCGAAATAATGATGAAATTGATAATTGATAATCAGCTGACTCTATTGAACATACCCAGCGATATAAAGGATTGGTTCGCAGAGCAGCTTACTTTTACAAATCCCAAATTTGAAGAGGCCGCTAAATATGGTAGATACATTCGCAATATACCACAACATATAAAAATGTACAAATCTCTGCCCACCGGTATAATCATACCTAGAGGCTATCTTCAAATGGTGGAAGACACGATGATTGGTCAGGGGCTGGATCTATCCATAGTTGATAATCGAATCCTCACTCCACCAGTATTGGTTGAATCTGACATAAAGCTACGACCATATCAAAAGCAGGCGAAATTCGATCTGCTAGCTCATCCCAATGGGATGTTGATAGCTCCCGCGGCTTCCGGTAAAACCATAATGGGATTAGATCTATTCGCTTCCGTTCGTCAAAAACTATTATGGTTAACTCATACTAACCGGTTAGCTAAGCAAGTCATTGAGCGTATAGTAGGTACTGATGAATATCCGCCAGTATTTCCTAATATAAAGAAATCTGCTATAGGTTTCATAGGTGGAGGAAAAGAAATAATAGGAGAACAGATAACCATTGCCATGGTTCAAACACTTGTAAGAAAGGAGTTAGAGCTCCTTAAGTTGGGTAAGAAGTTTGGAATAACCATAATTGACGAAGCTCATCATGTGCCAGCTTCAACGTTTCTTAAAGTCATTGGGTACTTCTCCAGCTATTATTTATATGGGCTAACCGCTACTCCATATCGCCGAGACAAAATGGAAGACATTATGTTTGCAGTGATTGGAGAGGCAAATGCAAAAGTCAAGCGTAGAGGGCTGAAAGAAAAGGGGGCCATAATAACTCCAACGGTCGTAAAGCGTTTGGTTCCAACTTCTTCCGCATTTGGAGGAATAAATGATTATTCCCTTCTGCTGCGAGAAATACTACCGGCAAATCAAATCCGGCTAAAAATGATAGTGTCGGATGTAGTCAAAGAGGCGAAAAATAATAATTACTGCATCGTGATAAGCCTACGGAAAGCCTATTGCGAAATTCTATTTGCGCGATTAAATTCTGAATTACCTAACAAGGTTGTGATAGCGACCGGTGATTATTCGCAAAACCACAATGACGCTCAAGTGGCAGAAGTAGACAGTGGTAAAGTGAATGTGCTCGTAACTACTTTCGAATTGTTAGGTGAAGGATTTGACGTGCCACGCTTAAACCGAGGTTTTTTGGTTCTGCCATTTAGGGAGAAATCGAGAGTAGAGCAAACTGTGGGAAGAATACAAAGGCCATATGAAGGAAAGAATGATGCGTTGCTGTATGATTACGTAGATGAAGAGATAGGTGTGCTAAAAAATCAGTTTATCCATAGAGCTTTGGCTTACCGATCACTGGGTATACGCATTATCATCTAATTGTGAGGAATAATATGTATGATCTCATAACTTCCCCGTCTTACCTCAAAGTCCGCGCTACTACGGCTTATAAGAGAGATTTTGGATCTGTTCCGAGGACCGGGCTAAAATTTAATTTCAATGGAGATGTGATATCTTTTCCATGCTTGATGTCATTCTATTTCGTTTATCAGGGATCCGTCTGGCCTCATGTGGAAGCAGTACGCTGTGATAAAGCCGTGGCCAAATACTTGGTGTATCATAAGACAAGAACAAAAATAAATGCGTTAGCCGCTGCCAGAAGGGGCTTTAGACTTATAGAAACACTGAGAGGATACGAATCTATATTAGATGGCATCAATAGTCGTTCTAACCAGTCCATAAAAATAGTATATCCGTCATCTAAATGGACATCTGTTATGCCGTTCCTACTCAGTACCCGAACTATTGCGGACCATCGTGTAGACCAGTCTGTTACTTACAGGCTCTATATATTTATATTAACAATGGCAGAAGCTAAATCATTAGTGTATTACAACAAAAACAATCGGGAGAACCACCATAATCAGATCAGCGTTTCTGGCGATTATTTTAGGCCGTCGATACGGCCTGCACCGCCAGTTGCGTTTCCGGAAAGAAAGGTACGCCAAGGATCGTCAACAGCGGTAAAATTAGTAGAGGCTACTCAATATACTAGCATAGGAGGCCATTTATGCTTTAAGTGTACTAGGTGTGAGCATCTTACTATTCTTACTATTAGTACTATTATGGAATTTCCTCACCACTGTAAAAATTGTGGCTTAAGATTCGAAAATTTTGTTCAAGTTGTTGAGTTCCGGGCGAGCCTGCCTGTTGTCACACATCTGCGCACTGTGGCGCTGGATAATGAGCATGACAGACGGTAAAGGAGTTAATATGAAATTAAAAATAGGAGTCTCTCCAGCAATGGGTCGAGCAGTATCTCCGTTGGGATCCATAGAAGACAGATTAGTAAGAGTCTCAGCTGCAGTTAGATCCTCATATAATCTTGCTCTCGGAACTTTTCTGGAAATAAAAGGCAAGGACGGAAAACCAATATTATTAAGAGCTTCGAACGCATATTCAGAAGACGTGCAACAGGATCCAGAATGCATATATGTAAACGAGAATACATACAAGCTGTTGGATGTGGAGCAGACACATACGGTCAAACCTTCGGATGATATCTTAATAGGATGTGATCCAGAATTTTTTCTCGTGGATAAGATGACTGGGTTTTCAATATCAGCGAGCCATTTTTTCCATCATTACGGTGAAGTCGGTAGTGACCAGGGATTAGCCGAACTGAGGCCTCGCCCCAGCTACAATGAGGCTGGCGTGACCAATGAGTTGTTAAATCTTATGAGGAAAGCGTATGAGCACTTAAATACTAGAGGGATCTTCAAGAAAGCCGATATTCACATGCTGGCCGCATCACATCACAACAATAAATCGGCCGGCTATCATGTTCATTATGGGTTGCCCCAGTTTATGCTTAAAGCGGACACAAGATCTCACATCATACTGGCAAGAATGGTTCACGTGTTGGACTATTATGTAGGCATACCGGCCATATTACCGGAGGGAGACGAAGATTATTATCGAAGATCGGAATTATACAGTAGATACGGCAAGCCTGGAGATCACAGAGTAGATATGGCGACTTTAGAATATAGAGTGCCAGGCGGGCATCTATTAAGGCATCCCATCCTATCATCTGGTATTCTGGCCATATGCACAACGGTTATGAAAGACATGCTCAGTAGATTCATGGCTTATACAAATGGCTTCCGCAAACAGCTAGATCTATCGGATTATGAAAAACTGAAAAAGTTCTATCCACGATTGCCTGATAGAGATGCTGTGTACCAATCTATAGTGAACCGATCCCCAGTAAAAGCTATGTCATTTGTGGATGAAATATTGTCCGACCTGTCTAAAATGATCGGATTCAGTCCGAACTCGCAACAAATATTAGCATTCTTTGATTATGTATTAAACTATTCGCTCAAGCGGGCCAAGTTCACTGACGATATGGAAACTAATTGGAGGTTAGTCAATGAGAAACAACCGGGAAAAATGGAAGTTTTACGATCATCCAACTAAAAGAGAGTTGTCGTTAGCAGACATTAGATATTGGAAAGCCACTATGCCCAAGCTGTTGAAAGTGGGTATCGAATTCGAATTTAACTTGCCAACTCAAAAAGGAACTTGTAAAGGAGACGATAGTCGCTGTCCTTGTACAAAAATGGACGAAGGCTGTTGGAAAGGATGCGCGAACACATCAGTATGTATGGCCACCCCAAGCCCTGACATATGTAAGAATTACGTAGAAGGAACATGCGATCCGGATAAATGCACCAAATGTGATAACTATAAGTTTGAATGCTTAGGTATTACGTGCGTTGATTTCGTCAGCTTTTGCTTCTCGTGCGATCAATTCAGTAAAGATTGTAGCACATGTGCAAAGCGATATTTACCCGAGAGGGATCCCGCGAACATTAGAGACGTATTGAATAGGGAATTTAACCCCAGTCAACACTATGGCAAAGTCAGCGAATCGGGCGTAGTGCAAATAGCGCAAGACGGATCTCTGCTGGGGGACAAAGGTGCTGAAGTCATAACCGTAGGTAGAAGGATTGATTTTTGGGAATTCTACACTATGTCTAAAAGAATTCTGGAAAAAGTCAAGAAGTACGGTGGATATTTGAATGATAGGACAGGCAGCCACATGCACGTCCTGACGAGCTATTACGACAACGCAGGGACTAACGCAAACGAAATGGAAAAGCCCCTTCCTGAGGTCGTATTGGCTAACTTCCACCAGCTATGCAGGAGATATCAGAACGCACTAACCTGGATGACTATAGCCATGGACGACCCAAACCACATGACAAGGTGGGAAAAATTTAGAATAAGTATTTTGGGACATTCACCAGTCAAGAAAGACATGAAGCATGTAGTAGAGGATATTTGTAAAGATGCTGTGAATCATGGCGGTCGAGAGAAATATGGGTTCGTAAACTATTGTAGCACTAGATTTAGCGGCAACGATATTGACAGGCTTCACGTAGAATTCAGGCAACCTGATTCGACTATGTGCCCCTCCTATTACGCATCTATAGCATGTTTACACTATGCACTAGTTATAAAAGCCGTAGAGATCAGCAGATATGGGTTGTTAAAGGTTGGAGAAGAAGGTTGGTTGAAAAAGGCCAAGAAAATGAAAGAGGTCATTCTCAATGGTACCGGCGACTATAGCGATAATAGGTTAGGCAATACCGCAAATCTCCTAGATAATAGAGACTACTTTATAGCGGAAAGCTTAGACCTTGTCAATCAATTGAAAAACACATTGATGAAGCTAGGGCCAGCATATGACATCTTAATAAAATTAGCCGAGCGGCCGGTCGCTATGCGCAGAGTAGATGGTGATTCGTGGGAAGCTATTGAAAAAGATTTATCCGTCGAAATGACCACAATAGATCAACTAGAGCTTGAATTGAGCGAAATAGTTGACCTAAGATTGATAGACGAATGTGCTAGTATGGAAGAGTGGATAAGCGAAGCTCAGAAATGCTTGGCGGAGAACACGTCAGTCGAAAAAGAAATCAGCCGGTTAGACATCGAATCATTTGTCACAGGTAAAATGAGAGAAGGCGAAATGATATGGTCAGATACGGCAGGCTGTATGATATCGATTTGAGGAGGGCTTTAATGTGCGGTATATTTGGAATAGCCAGCTGCGGCAAGACTAGCTTCGGTAAGGCGGCGTTCATTAGAAAAGCAACTACAGGACTGTTGACGGAATCGCAAATTCGAGGGCGCAGGGCATCCGGCCTATGCGTGTTGACTGCTGAGAAGGCCTTCATATATAAACACCCCCTTTCCGCTGAAGAGCTTGTCAAAACGCCAGAATATAGCAACATGTTGAATAAAATTCACTATAATAATGGGTTCAGAGCGGTGATAGGGCATACTCGACTGCCTACTAAAGGTTCTCCAGAGTTTAACATTAATAACCACCCAATCCTAGCCAATAATATAATAGGAGTACATAATGGCTGGATAACAAATGACGACGCCCTATTCAAAAGGTATCGAAGAGATGTAGAGCGAGCGGGCCAAGTAGATAGTGAAATAATATTCAGAATGATAGACTACCTCATAAGCACCGGCAGTTCAATGGTTGATGCGATCCAAGAAACAAATAAGGAATTGCATGGTAAATACGCTTGCGCTTTCGTAAACAAGAAAAACCCAAGGTACCTGATGCTATTTTGTGATGACTTAAGTGAGCTAATCATATATAAATATAGCGACATTGGAATAATCCTTTTCGCTTCAACGCACGACATAGCAAAAGCAGCTTTAGCAAATAATACCATGTTGAGCGTAGAAAATGCTTCTTACAGGAGATATGGAGCTGGTGGAATATTTCGAATTGATACTCAAACCTTCAAAATTTATTCCGAAGAGCTCGGAATAAGCGGTGGATATCGAATGCCTAGTACACCACACAGTCTTCACATTGGTAGCTCTTCGGAATGTTCAGATTGTTTAGAGCATAGATGCTTGACATGTGATCATTATGCTTTGCAGGAGTAATTATGTACATAAAAAAAGTGCAATATCTTGAACGCGCTCTTTCGCACGAGGCCGGTGTTGCTAAAACGGATTGCGCTGGGGCAATAATTACATCCACTCTGCGAATTGCGTCCTCTTCACGCGATAGGGACGAGAATAGTTTGATGCTTCCAGTAGGCACGCCATGTATAATATATCATCCGCCATTCCTATATTCTACGCCTACTTCGGTCTCTAAAACATATTATCGTAAGCATAAGTATGTTCCACGAAATAGCAAGTTAGTGTTTGATTCAATGGATGCAGTGGAAGAGAGCGCTCCTTGGAGAGACGACCCTTACGCCGACCCTTTCATGGAAAAGGGGAGGTCTTCCGCAGCAATGCAAAAATTGTATAATATAGCAGAAGAAAAAGGATTAACGGAGGCCAACGATGTTCTAAAATATTCGCTAAACTCCGTAAGCGTACTATTTCCCATCGTTCCATGGGTTATCGACCAGCGTGATCACTTTTTTCACACAATACGTACCAATCAAGTTTATTTCAATGGTACGCTGCCGTTGATATACGATGAGGCTAAAAGGCTCAGTATATCCAGATTACGGGATGTACACGGTAAGAACGACATCAAGAACTTTCCGGATCTAATATTAGAATTCCTGAAAAAGTACAGATACATTAACTACGTATTTGAGGAATTGTCACAATCAAACGCCATAGGCATTCAGACGGACTTAGATGCAATATATAGCAGTCTGAATAAATCTTTTCCTAGGAATACGTGTTTCTCCCAACGCGGGCTTAACACTGGCACAAGAAACGTTGTATCAGTGAGCTTCTATAGACTGGATGATATCATACCCATATTTGATAAAAGACACAGTAGAGGTGTTGGGATGGAAATACTTATAACCAATACCAAAATCGATGAAGGGCTTCTGATGATGAAGCATGCTCAAAGTTCGACATACCGCTTTCTTTTTGCGTCGAGTAGGGAAAATGTGTTTACCATTGACGGCGAACCGATCGAAAGGCCGAATGACAAGCCGAGCTTCGATATTATGTCGAAAGTTAACTATATTATAGCAGAACACAGCGAGCGGCGCGTAAATCAAAGCTCCGCTAAAAGCAAAGTGTAGAGAAATAAAAGTAGTTAAAAAGATTTTGCAGTATTAAAACAACAGGAGGAAACCAATGTGCGGGATAGTTGTAGGATTAGCGTTCGGCAAGCTAAACAAAAGAGATGAAGATGTCAGGCAAAGGTTATTGCGATATTTTACAACCGAATTACTCATAGCTACGGAAGAGAGAGGAAAAGATGCCACCGGAGCTGCCGTACTCTTCGAAGATGGTAATTTCGTTGGTATAAAAAGGGGCGAGCGTGTAGCAGATTATCTTGCCGCTTTCGGTGAAACCAAGGAATACTACGGTGGATTCCTGAAGACATGGCGAGAGCATGAAGCTAACGCCAAAGTATTCCTGGGTCACTGCCGAGCAGCGACGTTGGGAGACAAGTGTGATAACGAAAACAATCACCCCATAAAAATAGGAAATCTGGTCGGCATTCACAACGGCAAGATAGAAAACCACGACGAGATATTCAAAAATCTAAAATGTAGCCGAGACGGTAAGGTGGATAGCGAGGCCATCTTTCGGTTATTAGATCACTACACCAACCAGGGGAAAGAGCCATTTACGCTGAAAGCCATACAAAATATAGTGAATAGATTGGACGGACCATTTGCTGTGGCAGCATTTAATGCTGATAATATAGAGCAAGTACCAGTGTTTCGGGATGGACGCCCGATGGAATTTGTTTTAATACGTCCACTTGGAATTCTATTGATTATATCAGAGAAGAAATTCTGGACCAGGCTTCATTTCAGATATGAAAGAATTGCTTATTATTACCGGGAAATCGCTGGTATAAAACTGCCTAAATTCTTAGGTGAGGAGGATATTGTAGAGGAGAGTCTACTTGACGATCACGCTATAATATTTGACTTATCCGCAAAGGTTACTAAGGATACCAAGATAGAGGACCTCGGTGAAAAGGAGAAAATGGTTCGAACCAATAAAGTATGGCAGAAGAGCACATACACTACTACGACTAGTAGAACTCCCGTTGCACGGGTTAAAACCTCTTATCGCGGAGTGGGATCCAACACGAACGCCAGCGAGAACAAAGATAAAGATAAGGAAAATAAATCCAAACACTGGGTATTTGATAAAATAAAGAAACATTATGTCGCTAAGGAGGGAGACGTTGAACTTAAGGCAGAAGAATCAACGACTCTTCCCGTGGATGCCGACACATCACCGGATAAGCCAAAAGTAAATGTAATAGATAATCGCAAATTCAAAAGATCTGTTTCGGAAGATGACGGCAAAACCGAAGGCACAAGCGTTCCCGTAGAGGTAGAGGATATCACAAATTACAAATCAAACGATAATCAAGACGTGATTGATATATCACCAGAAGATGTCACAGTAGTGAAAAGCTCTGAAGAAGAGCCCGCAATAATTGAAGTGATGATGACAAATTTTCCTACCGAAGCCGTCTCAGCAGCTAACAAAGCTATTAAGAATCTGCCCGATGACAAAAAGGGCTACGCTGATATGGATGAAATGCTCACTGATATAGACATCAATGATGAAGCTAGAGCCAACACTGTAGGTATGTTGATAGTTGCTAATAGGGTAGCGCAGTCTAAATTTAAGCAAGGTTTCATGGCAGGATATGCAGTAAGAATGAAGGACGAGAAAAGCATAGCCAAAGACGATAAAGCAAGTAAAAGAGAAAAGCACATAGCTATGCTGAAGTCCATAATTCTAATATTGTCTAAGTTCTACGCCAAAAGTAAAATGCTCGGAAATGATACGTTCAATGAAACTGTGAAAAGAAAATTGGCTCAAATAGTTTTGGACGACAATAAAAAGATTGATGTGCAGGAGATCCTGGCTTTATTCAACTCCTTCGAGAAAGCCACGGTCAGAGAAGTAAGCCAGGTAATTTCTGAGGCATCCCAATACAAGGAGTAGGGAACGTCATGAAAGCACCTTTAGTCTTAGTAGTGTCCAAACGAATGGATGCTAATAAGAAGAAAGACAGAAATGAGGACAAACTGATTCGCCTGGGGGCAAAAGCCCGAAGTGCTCTAGGATTAGCGGATGAAAGCAACGTAGAGCTTTGGCCGCAAGGGTCCGACGACGATAGAATTAACCGCAGTAAGCATCTGGAAATCTACCAAGCATACTCGGACGAGCTGCGAGAGCTGAAGAAGAAGGTACCTCAAGAAGAATTTATCAGAATAGGATTCGTGACTTCAAGAACTTTCGACTACATATGCAAGAACAGCAAAAAGGGAAAAGAAAACATATGGATAGCTGACACCATTGAAGATACCGTCATTGGAGCTGATCCCGAGTTCGTATTAGTAAAAGACAACAATATATTGGTATATGCGAACAGTGTTCAGGGATTTGATTATCATTGTGAATTAGGATCAGACGGCCCATTAGCTGAGGTTAGGCCTAAGCCAGCGGTAGACGTTAGCAACCTCATAAAAAATATACGTAAAATATTCAGAACCAGTAAATCCGCAGAGCTAATAAAGCAATACCAATGGATAAGCGGCTGTTACATAGAAGGTGATATAGAGGGAGATCCATCTCACACCCACAGAGGTTTAGGGATCGGAGGACACATTCATATAGGATCCCCGGCCAGGCTGGCTAGAGAAATAGCTCGTTATGCCGACAGATCTAATGGATATCGAGAGAGTAATGTGTACAAAGATGCAGTCTATTCGTGCCTAAAGAAGGCTCTAGATGAGTATATATCTATACCAATGATGAGACTTGACGATAAAGAAGAGTCTGTAAAAAGGAGAACACGTTATGGCGGTTTTCACGATATGCGGACTGACCATGGTAGATTAGAATATAGAACACTTAGCGGCGAGTGGTTTAGTCATCCGGATTTGGCTAGGGCCGTATTGGGTGCAAGTAAAGCTGTAGCACACGCGTTTTTCAAAATATTAGATTCAAAAGATTACAAAAAGAGCGCCGTAATGACGCCAACGCAGCAGAGATCCCCAGCTGACAACTACAAAGATTTTTACTTCTTTGATACTTCGTTTTCATATTGGAAGAACATATGGATAATGAAAGAGCTGGACACCATAAAGACCTCCAGTGTGATGACTAAAATCCTCAATGGAGGTGGTGATGAAATTAACTTGGGTAGTACCTATTTTAGAGATCTAAAAACCAAGATGCGAAAACTACCAACCTATACAGAGTACTCAGAGCACATCGATAAATTTTTGGAGATAGTAAAATTGCCGGTCAAAGCTCTAAAAAAGAGAGATAAAGAGCTAAAACATACGTGGTTGAAGAAAACTAAATTCATAATTTAAGGAGGAAGAATCACATGGGTAAATACATTTGGTACAGTCCCGCTACAGACATAACGGGGCAAGCTTTGGCAGACGCATTGAACTTAACGGGATCAAGGAACAAACCACAAGCATTAAGGAACGGTGACATCCTGGTCGGTTGGGGAACCAAAATTAAGCAAGACATCAACATCAGAGCCGATATTCATGTCCTCAATCACCCAAACAAAATCAAATTGAACCGAAACAAGCTCGCTGCTCTAGATCAGATGTCCGGCAATGCCCAACTTCGGACCAACATCGCTAAGTATTGCCAATCAAACCAAATTATGCAGGAACTCCACCAGTCGACCCCCTCGCGGTTGAAGCTGCCGGTCGTTGGCAGAACAAAATATCATCAGGGAGGCAAAGGGTTTTGGCTTTGTCTAACCAAGCAACACGTCCAGAGCGCCATTGATGACGGTGCATCATATTTCCAAAATTACATCGATGTTGCGAACGAATATCGACTTCACGTGGCCTTTGGAGCCGTCATCTACGCAGTGAAAAAGATAGAAAATGCCACGGAAAACGGCTGGAAGAACCAGAGAAAGGAAAAGATCGCCGATTATGCCCAGAAGAACAACTGGAACATAGACGATGCCACTATGGATAACGTCCTATCCCTTCTTTACAAGGAAGCTGTCTTACCGGACCGGATAGTGCGAAGTAATCGAAGAGGGTGGAAGTTTTCGCACGTAAGGTTAAACACCGTATCGGACGTTATGAAAAGCACAGCAATAAAAGCTGTCGAGGTTCTAGGCCTAGATTTTGGCGCAGTTGACTGCGCTGTGGGAACAGATGGCACGCCTTACATTCTCGAAGTTAACAGTGGCCCGGGGCTGCAAGGAACAGCTCTTGAAAAATATGTGGCTGCATTTCAAGCCAAAATAGCCGATATAGAGACACCCAAGGTGAGCACTGTAAGGAAAGCGGCTGCTGCAGCTAAAAAGGCAATTTCGCCAAATAGCACGAATAAAGCTGCTCCATCGAAGGGCATGGTGAAGATCATGCAGAACGTTAAGACAGACGAAGAAGCCACAGCGGTTATTCAGGCGCTAGTAGCTCAGTATAAAGGTGATTAATGAATGAGTAAATTCATGTTAACTCTAAACTCAAGGGACATAGCTGGCCAAGTAGCCGGGCTGCTAAATTCCGGCGGCCAGCTGGTCTACTTTCTAACTGTCGACAGCATTCTGTGCAATTCGATTGGATACATAATAGAGTTGGACGGCGAAAAAGTCATAGGTGTTATTGGTCTTGAGCAATCCGGTAACGTTACTGAATTGAAACATTTATGCGTCCATCCATTATATCGCAGGCGAGGACTCGGTAGGAAGTTGTTAGAAAAAGGCATAATGGCATCTAAGACTGAATTTGTATATGGAGCAGTCCGAAGTGATAACCACACCAATATACGGAACAATTTGAGAGTAGGCATGACGCCTATCGGCAAGAAGCGAGGGAGAGGATGCAAGATAATAATTTTTGCGAGGAGAAAAAATGAGCAGAACAAGCCCCGTTTTTCTAGAAAATACCGAAGATATTGAGTATATAGCTGTTCGCGCTGTATTAAAAAAGAACAGGGAGAAAGCGGAAAGAGGACTCTTAGCCGGTTACAGACCGCTCGTGGATACTAATACTCAAATAGTTGGTAAGGACGACATGTTTCTGTGGCTAGTCCGGGGAAATGATGTCCACATGCTGAACCTAGATCATTGGGAAATAAGTTACATAGAATACAAACACAAAGGTAGCGGCACGGTGACGCATTCAATGAGCCAAGAGAAGAGCCTTGAGACTCTTGAACTCATCATCGAAGCATTCAGAAAGCGGGACATAACCGACTCTTTCGGTTTAATAGACATCGATAGATATGAGAATGTGCCGGAAGTCCTGAAACATGAGGCAGATCCCAAGACGTCTCATAACCGCAGCGGCGGCCAAAGTGTTCCCGTCGGAAACAGTGCTTGTGATGATGTATATGGACCTTATTGGGGCGGCTACGCTGCCAGCCGTGCCGCCGGTGGCTACGCAGGAGTTACGACTACATATAACAGAAAGCCCACGACCACCCTATTTAAAAGAACCACGCGATATGATGTACATGCAGCATTGGAAAGAATGGAAAAGAAGGTAGAACAGCTGAGATCGTTGATTTATAAACCTCCCAAATTAAAAAAGATTGCTGCGGACGAATCCAGCGATTCCGATGACGACAAGGAGGGCGAGAGTTAGGGTCAAATACGGAAATTGGCAGTGAAGATGACCTCCAACTCCAACATCATCAAGAAATATATGAGGATGACGACCAGAGCTGGATGTGGGTATGCTATTAGTCCTTTTTACTTGACATATCCGAGCAAATTGTTTATATTATTCTATAATAAGTATAGAATAAAAAAAGGATGATCATATTCTATGAAATTAATCGGCAATACAGATATACTCAGCCAGATAGACATAGCTATCAGATCGGCTACTAAGCAGAACAGATCTATACCACACATGCTGTTTAGCGGAGCGGCAGGCTGTGGTAAAACGAGCACCGCGAGATACATTGCCAATATTACCACGAGTAATTTTTTGACAATGTCTCGTGACTCGCTGAAAGATAGAGCTGACGTATTATCCGTCGTGGAACAGCTTGACATAACCGGCTACAATGAATATGGCCGGAAAACCAGTAAAATAAAGCCTACCATCGTCTTTATAGACGAGATACACGGTCTTCCCTTATCAGGCCAAGAGCACCTAGGCGTTTTGATGGAAGAGTGGTACGTACCGGTAGGTCATAAAGAATCTTCTGAAAATGATGAAATATGTTGGAGCCCAGAATTTACGCTTATAGGAGCTACAACGAACGACGGCAGGTTGAGTAAGCCTTTTAGAGACAGATTCAAGTTGAGATTTGTATTTAGCCCATACAATTTTGAGGAATCCAGACAAATAGTGCTAGTTCATGCTGAAAGACTTAAGACGAACATTACGGACGCTGCATCTATAGAAATAGCCAAGAGGGGACGTGGAGTACCAAGAGTTCTGGTGAAACTACTAGAAAGGTGCAGAGATCTGGCTGTTGCTTATAAACAGACTGAGATCAATGAAGCCGTAGCTTTAGTCATGTTTAATGAAATGCACATAGATGAAACTGGCCTTGATGAAACCGATGTAAAAATTCTCAAAGCTCTCCATGAAATAAACGAACCTGTCGGTCTGGAAAACCTAGCCGTGCGGTTAAACGAAAACACCAAGGTTCTATCGGAAACAGTCGAACCTTATCTAATACAAAGAGGGTTAATCCTAAGAAGCTCAAGAGGAAGGCGGATAACTGAAGAAGGCAGAAAATACTTACGAGGCAAAGGATATATTGACGTGAAAAAAGTGAGGAAATATAACATACCGAAAAGTTTTGACAGGGGGTTGTGATGCCTATCAGAGAAGGAGAAGAATTCTGCAGCCACTTTCTGGCTGATACCGAAGAAGAATCTGAGCAATTATTGCTGGAATTCAGAAACGACATATCAAGTTTAGCTAATAAATTTGCATCGATAACCGGTAATATCGACCGTCAGGATTTAGAGCAAGAGGGCTTAATAGGATTAGCTAGGGCAAAGCGGGATTTCGACGAAGATAGAAGTGCGAAATTCCGGATATTCGCCATATACAAAATTAAGGACGCAATGCGAGAATTTGTCACAACACAAGCGGCCAATGTCAGAATACCATATTATCTAAGAGAAGCCTTACGGCTAGCCACAGATCTTAGAAGCTCTATGGAAAAAGGCGGTTATTCTGGATATGATTCAATGGTTGATATGTGGTCCATATCAGGAAATTTTGAGGCGGATGAATCTATCAAAAGCGAGATTAATAAAATTCGAAGCGTACTTGCTAACTTGGCGGAGAGATCCCACACTACAGTACCACAACTATTGGAAAGAGCCGAGCTAATGCCTTTACCAATGTCAACGGCGCTTGAAACTTATGACCATGGAATGTCGGATAATTTTAACACCGAAGACACAATGGTAGCTTATATGACTAACAAAAGAGCCGTGGAAGAGCTTAAGGAGTTGCTGGACGAAGATGAATTCTACCTGCTCTACTCAAGATATGTTGATGGCAAAACCATTAGAGACTTGGCTCCCGAACTAGGAATATCACCTCCGTCCGTAGTTACGAGAACTCAAAAAGTTCTCAAGAGAGTTCTTCAAAACAAAGACAGGATATTAGGTCATGAAAGTCATACAGATATTGAAGAAGCTGAGCCGAGACACGATAGCTGATGTATATTACGAGGGTGAATACGCACGAGATGTATTAAGGCGAAAGAAATCAAAAAACATTGATATATTGGTAAGGAACCTACCAATAACCCATATACTGAAGTATTTGAAGCGCCATTTCTCCAAAATACACAAATCAAGAGGAGCAATAAAAATATCTTGCGAAGGTGCTAACGTTTCCATAAGGCTGCCCCGGAGAGGTAGCAAACGAAGCCCCTATTTCAGCTTACGTGATGACGCACGTACCAAAGATTTCAGTATAAATGCCATGTATCTGCCTATTAGGTCGAAGGGCAAATCTAACGTAATAGATCTTTATAATGGTCAATATTCAATTAAGCACAGAAGAATAAAAACGGTTAAAAGAGCCGACATAGCTATAAGGGAAGCTCCCATCATTATGATGAAGGCTATATCGTTATCTGCGGAGCTTAACTACAAAATAGACAACAATTTGTTTTATGCTATAAGGACCAACCACAAACTTATAGAAAATCAGCCGATTTTAGAGATACGGCGAGAGTTAGTAAAAATAATATTAAGCCGTAAGCCATCCAAATACCTGCGGATAATGCATAAAACCGGTCTTTTGAACATGGTACTACCTGAGCTTAGTATAGGTTATGGCATAAGCCAAAATAGGAAATATCACAAATACGACGTGTTTGACCATTGCCTATTATCTTGTGATTATGCAGAGCCAGATCTGACCTTGAGATTATCTGCTTTACTACATGATATAGGTAAGCCACAGGCAAGAGAAGAGATTGTCAAAGGTGGCCGTACTAGAGTCACGTTTTACAATCACGAAGTGGTCAGCTCTAAGTTAGCTAAAAAGATATTAAAGCGCTTACGGTTTGATAAAGAACTGGTCTTCAACGTCGGTGAACTAATATATAATCACATGTATAACTATGAGCCTAACAAATGGTCTGACGCGGCGGTGAGGAGATTTATAAAAAGAGCTCACATATCAGAAGAGAATTTGGATAACCTAGAAAATTTACCCATATTCTTACTTAGAAAAGCTGATAGGGCTGCGAATGGTCTGAATTTGTCCAAAATCTCTCCTCGCCAAAGAGCGTTTGAGAAGAGAATAAAAAGAGTATATAATGAATCAAAAGCTCTACATGTATCAGACCTTGCTATAAGCGGTGACATAATAATGAAAGTTTTTAAGCTCAAGCAAGGACCGACTATAGGCCACATATTAAAACACTTGTTAGGCGTTGTAATTGAAGACCAAAACATGAACGATACGAACAAACTAATAGAAGAAACTTCTAAATACCTATCTGGAGCATTAAAGTGATAGAATTTGTATATATTAAATAGCAAATACTTAGAAGAAGACGTACCTTCACTAGGGAGGCGACCGGGCTCAATAGCCGTGCGCGGCGAGGGTCTGGTTACCGAGGATCTAGTGAAAATCAGCCAACGCGTCTTTAAATAAGAGTGGCTGCTGGCTTTGTATGCGCCTTAATTCCTAATTGAGAGCATTATCCTCGTAGACGATTAGTGGTGCATTGTACAGAGCCGAGATCGTGTGGGTATGGGGCGGGATTAGGTTATTGGTAGACCGAACGGCCGGAGTAAGGAACGCAAATTAGGCACTGCGCCGAAACGCAATTACTGAAAGATGACCAACTAGCTCTACCAGACGCCGTTGCGGCCTGGGCGTTAAACGGTCGCACGCATATAAGAGCGAAAGATGTCTTTCGCCATAATCATAATTAGGGAGTTATTGTAACATGTTTAGCAGTGGAAGCGTACTGTTCAAAAGAATTAATGCGCAGTTTTTGTGTGAACATTGTGATGATCCCATCTACATAACGACAGTAGGGTCATATGTGTATTCTATTAGATATCTAAATAGATTTTTTAAAGAAATATGCAGCAAATGTGACAGGCCACTTTCAGTTATACGAATAACAGCTAAACTAAAAAAGGGAGATCATGATTAATATGCCGATAATTGATATATCTGATGACGGTGAGTTTGATACCGGGGACGCCTTACTTTTAGGCGGAGCTATGGGATTCGCGGAAGAATCCATGCGGGTGGAAGATCAACAAATGCACGAAGCGCCGGCTAGAAAAATAGCTCAGCCAGACTTACCAGAATTTCGCAGCGCCGACATGCAGATATTCAAAAATACCAACCTCGCATTATTTCAATATATTGTAGCGTTGGTAGCAAATCAAAAAGCCATTTGGCGAAAAAAGCTATCAGCCATAAAACAAAACGATATAAACCACGAACTTGAGGCATTGTCTAAGTCGGAGGCTCTACTAGATGAAGATATGTAGTCCTTTAGTCCGCTATGTATGTTTAGATTGCGGAGCCACTTCGGTTCGTATAGATGCCTGTTCTTTAAATGTTACGGACTTATACAACGAAAGTATCCAGCATCATGGACGGATATGCTACAGCTGCAGGAGTGAGAATGTACGAATTAGGGAAATTAGAGCTGCTCTAGAAGAAGCACAGTGCACGCAATTCGACATAGCTTGGGAATGTAAAGCCTGCGGCGCTTACTGGGCCGAATATGTAACTCTTACTGCGCGCGAATACAAACGTGATAAGGACATAGTCATAAAGCTTATGCGCTCTACCAAATGTCCAGGCCCGGACTGTACTAATAAACTATATAATTTAAAAAGAATGTGTAAAGTAAAGTAGATGAATTTTCTCTCCACCTCAATGTGGAGGTCTATAGGGAAACATAAGCCTCAGTAGAGTAGAGCTGCCTAGTCGGATAGGGGTTGTAGGGTCAAAGTCTGTAGACTTAGCACAACCAAGATAGGGTGGGAAAACCTAGGCGAGCGCTGGTTCAAGTCCAGCTGTTTCCCGCGGGGAACCACTCCCCGTATATCCGGACAGGGTGTGAGTGAACAGGGCCCGTTTAGCCCAGGGGTTCGAGTCCCCCACTCACATCCCTAACTTAAAGGGTATGAAAAGGAGAATAGATTTGCTGGCCTACACCTTAAAATCCACATATTTGTGCTCGTGTTGCGCAAAGATGTATAATGTGATACGAGATATCTCCCCCAAAGTGCTGCCGACGGTGACTGAGTCGCTGAGATCCGCGAGACTGTGTAAGGCTTGCCATAACGAGATGCACCTTATACATGTGAAATGCCAAACAATACCCAACATTTATGGGGGCGAAGGCGGTTTTTGGCAATGCGCGGAAGATCATCACAATGCTAGATTTTACCATTTACCTCTTGAGAACACGGCATACCGTCTTAGGAAGAATAAAATACACTCTAATTACCGTTCGTGGATACCTTACGAACGGATAATTACTCAAGGATTTCCGTGGAAGTGCCCAATATGTAAGAATGTAATGAATTATTGCCTTGAAAAGGATACTCCAAAGCATAGAATAGGATCTATTATTTAAAATTAGTGGGCGGGGAGCACAATTTATTCAAAAAACGGGCTAAATGTGGGTGGGCATGTGCTAGATAGCCTGAATAATCTGTATAATCCACCAGTTGCACAGTGCTCGCCAAAAATTCTACATCTTAGCTAGCAAATTCTAAATAGTATTCTATAATAATAAGTGTAGCACTGAGACGCCAAGCGACTCGGTAGGGGCTGAATAGCCCCGCTGCTACCAAACCAAGGAGGAAAAGATGACTTCGAGCACGAGATCATGGCAAAAACCGACAATGCCTCGCTTATGTGCGATAAGGCTGTCCGCCATAAGTTTGCTCTCAGTCCCAGAACATAATGATATTTATTTTCTTATATCCCCCTTGGTGCCTGACAATTAATATTCCACTTAAATAAAAACATGCACTAAGGGGTTCAGAGAAATCTGGAACCCCTTTTTGCGTTTAGGAGTTATATGAATTATTATCTAATAGAGTTCGAAGTCAAATTACCCCCTAAAAGATGGGTTAATTTTGCTAAGTTTGAAAAGGTTACCAAGCTGGTAAAAGCAGTTGATTTGGATGACGCTAGGCTGAAAGTAAATATATACATACAGCAAACTTATCCAAACCATCTATCGATAAGAGGATATAAGAATCATAACATTGAGTGGGTATAAGAAAGGTTACAAATGAATAAAGAATTTCATAACGAATTATTAACCGACGCTGATTTTAGTATGAGACGTAGATTCTATGAAGAGAGCAAAAGACAGGATGAAAAAGCGGACAATCATCAATGCGAGCATTGTGATAGCAATAGAATAACACGTGAAGTTTACGAAAATTATTGGCTTTGTGAAAGTTGTGAGCTCGAACTTTATGATGCGTAAGAAGCTCCCATCGTCTACCGGTTAGGATAGCGGCCTTTCAAGCCGTTGAAGGCGGGTTCGATTCCCCCTGGGAGCAAGGAGGATTAAATGAAAATCCAAGCAATTCATAGGTTTCATACATGGGTAGCTTCATGGTTAGATATTGTCTGCGGGATACTATCAGTTGTAACGTTTTGTTTTTACAGGCCTTGGTGGGATTTTAAGTATCGGGGATGGGCAGCAAAAAGAGCACTTCGTAAAAGGATTAAGGAGCTTAACAATAAATAGATCTCCGGTCGTCTATCGGTTAGGACGCTGGCCTCTCAAATCAGTAACCTGGGTTCGATTCCCCCCTGGGAGCAAATGGAGGATCAGAGGCAGATAAGCCAGATAGAAGTTCCTGGAAAACTCATACTTTAGGTATCGTGGTCAAAAAATGCCGTAAGAAAAAATATTTACGCGGAAAAATAAATTTGGGGGAGACAATATGTGTAGAGCCAATGAAGCTATCATAATAGATACTCATTATTTCCCGCGCCATCTACAGCACAGATTGCTAGAGGTTTTTAAGCCTAAAAACCATGGATATGAACACTGGAATCCATACAAAGCAGATCTTACGCCAAAAGAAGCTGAAGAAATTTACGGTTACATAAGAGAATGGGCCAAAGAAGAAGAGTTATCTCGACTGCTAGGCCAAGACGAATACATAGTCTTGTACTTCCTATACGGATGGGAACATTATCGACCCCAAAAGCTCCGGTCGTCTATCGGTTAGGACACCGGCCTCTCACGCCGGAAAGCTGGGTTCGATTCCCTGTCGGAGCACACAAGGAGAACAGCATGAGTAAAATAGTGAAATTCATAAGAATAGATGATGGTGAAGAATTCACTTTAAACGAAGATGGAGTGACGTATTCTCTAGAGTTTATGAAAAGGGAGTTCCCAGACAGTCTAATACGTAAGTACAAAAAAGAACATCTCATGGGAAGCCATTTTAGAGCAGTTTACGATAAGGAGAATTAAATGAGTAAAATCATAGCTTATACCTGTGAATGTGAACATGGTCATAAACCTGACTGTATGCTAGGTCGAAGGCTCAAAATAAAGTACGGCGAAATATCCACAGAAGAATTCATGAAAGATCCAGAAGGCTGGGAAAACTGGGTAGATAAAGAAATGGAAAGGCGGTATGGGAATGTTCAAACTTGAATGCATAAATTGTGGATATAAAGATAGGATGTCCGAATTTCATATAACAATGTTAAGAACAGCATTTAGTATAGATATTAGAAAACCTGTAATATACACACTGACTGTTGAATGCCCAACATGTGGAGTCCATAGTCATATAGAACAGGTTAATGGGGGTAGGGCTAAGGTAGCCAAACGGTCTCCAAAACCGTAGGACGGAGTTCGATTCTTCGTGCCCCTGACGGAAGGAAATTAAATGAATATTAAAGTGAATTGTATATATAATGACAGCGGATGTTGGTGTAAAAACAAGGCTATAAAAAGGAGCTTGTGGGGATTGGGGACCAGGAACACGTGGGTTCAAATCCCACCCCTCAGACCAACTAATCTGGGATCGCTCAGTCAGGTAGAGCGGGTGGCTGTTAACCACTTAGTCGGGGGTTCGAATCCTCGTCGCCCCGCCAAGTAAACAACAAGTAAACAAGTAAATAAAAGGATTAGAAATGGGTATTAGTAAAGACTATAAGTTCATACATGAGTGTGATTATTGCGATTTTTGGTGATATGTTTCATTCACACAATGTCCACAATGTGGGTTCTCATCCTATAGACCCTTTACGAAGTGTCCTGTTTGCGGCAAAACACAGCCATTGCTGACAACAAAGCCAATCCATCCAATAAAGGGAGCAAAATATGATTAAGTATTGGACCCAGCCTAGCAAGAAGGAACATCATAAAAGCGTCTGTGGAACAGACGTAGAAATAATCCTGCATGTTACTACTGGGACCTATAAAACGGGCTCGGAAATATGTATAACAAAGCCATTCAAACTGAAGACATTAAATCCTGACGGGTGCGATGACGAAATCTACTACCTAGTTTGGATAGACGACGATATAGTGGCTGAATGTAAGGATGCTGAGATGGCAAGGCAGTTATTATTGATGTATATACCAGAAGTTTATAGAATGCACGGAGAGTATCCATTAAAAAAAGCTTAGAATGAACAAAGATGAAAAAGAAATTGATGGGGAGTAGCTCAGTTGGTAGAGCGGCGGGCTGTTAACCCGTGAGTCGGGGGTTCGAGTCCCCCTTCCCCAGAATAGAGGATTATAAATGGTAAGCAAACTAACAAGGCTATTTTGGTTTAGAATACCGTTTGGAGGTTTAATAGGTATAAGATTATCCGAATGGAGATTCTTAGGATTGTTATATTTCAATTGTGGTTTTGGTGGTGACAGATGGTGCCCACCGGTGAACAAAGGAAGTTGGCGGTTTAATAGTATTGGTGCGGTAGTTCTTCCTTGCAGACCATAAATAACTGAGAGTGTCGGGAGCCTGGTTATCCGACCGGCCTTGGGAGCCGGGGCACGGGGGTTCAAATCCCCCCTCTCAGACCACGAAGTATATCTCATTGGGAGCAGGGGGTCGTAGGTTCGAATCCTACTACTCCGAACGCGCACTTATTGAAGAGAGACAATCCTGGGCAAGTCCCTTCAGTAAGTGCGTAATATAACCCATAGTTTGTCGAGGAGAATTAGATGACAGAAGTAAAGGAAACTAGAATCATCCATGAATGTGACGAAATGGGCCCTAAAGAACTGAGATTTGCTAAACCCATGGGCAGTTATGGCCAGGCTATAACAAACATAGAATATCACGAGGGTGGAGGATGGGTAGCCAATAATGATGAATATTTAACTGTTATTTTCTTTTGCCCATTTTGTGGAATAGAGCTAGACAAACTGGATAAAAAAACAAAGCCAAAAGCAGTTATTATATAAGGCACCGTAGCTCAGATGGTAGAGCTCTAGGTTGAAGCCCTGGGAAGTCGGCGTTTCGAAAGCGCCCGGTGCCAAACATTAGGAGAATTAAGATGGCCGAAGCAAAACATATATATAAAGAGGTGAAACCATTTAATGTGAAGTTATCCGATGGGATACACATTACTACTCTTTTAGGTTCCTATAAGGACCGATACTTTTATCAAACACGGTGTGGCATCAGCTTTTGTTGTGCAAGTACCACCAAAAAGAAGTCTGGATGCCCTGCATGTATGAGTAAATAATGGACATAAAAATAATGTCTTACCAAATGATTGAGAAAGCAGTATTTGATCACCCTACGTCAGTAATAAGTATAGCTGCTGGATCAGATGGGTTATTTCCTAGTATAAGTGGTGGATTTCCTAAAGTCCCCGAAAAAAATTTGGTGAGATTACTTCAACTATTATTTGATGATTTAGATAGACCATCAATACATGAAGTTCTTAAGGACAACTACTTACTGTTCAGCGAACATCAGGCAAAAAAGATTTTAGAATTCGCTGAATGGGTTAAAGAGGACAATAGTAAACTTATATGTCAATGTCAAGCCGGTATAAGTAGAAGTGCCGGAGTAGCAGCCGCATTATCAGTAATATATAACGGTACAGATAAGTGGGTTTTCGATGATCCAAGATATTCGCCTAACATGTTGGTTTATCGCACAATTCTGGATACCTATAATCGCTAGTATGGCGGAATCTTGGTAGACGCGCCAGGTTTAGGCCCTGGTGTCCCTTAGAGGACGTGGGGGTTCGAGTCCCTCTACTAGCACAAAGGAGTATTAGATGAAATGGCTAGTTAGGATATACGTTGTATTAATAATAGTTGGTCTCATATGGACTTTCTTTCGCATGTAAGGAGGATTAAATGCTGGTGTAGCTCAGTAGGTAGAGCAGCTGACTTGTAATCAGCCGGTCGGGGGTTCGATTCCTCTCACCAGCTCATAGGAGGACTAAATGGAAGAGCAAATAACCATAACTAGTGATTACGAAAAGGCAATAAACCAAACACCAGGGCGTCGTAAACACAAACAAAGAGTTTACAAAGTAGCCTTGGTAAAGCAGTATTAACATCCTATCAGGCCGGAGTGGTGGAGCTGGTATACACAAGGGACTTAAAATCCCTCGAGCACAATGCTCATGCGGGTTCGATCCCCGCCTCTGGCAACAAAGGGGGATAAGATGAAAAAATATACTAAAGTGCATCCGTTACCAGCACCTGACAAGTATGAACTGCATCTTAGTCGAGAGATAGCTGCTTTAGCAGAAAAGCTAAACGAAGTCATAGAGACAGTTAACGAACTTGTTGACCGTGTTAATTTTCCGGATGAGGAAGGGCGATACATTCATGATGTTGAAAAAATAGATCTCGAAGACATCTGGGAGGATTAATAGTTTGAATAAACAGACAGAAACAAAGCGTCTATTTAATGACAAGTGGGACACCTACAGCAAAGCGGCCCTTGATATAGACAGCGAATTTTGTAAAGCCATAAAACCCATATTCAAAAAATGGGCTGACGAAGGATATTCGCCAAGGGAAATAGCGCATATATTTGCAACAGCCGTTCAACTAGTAGAAAGCGAATATATTTTGAGCAGAAACGTACGGATAAACAAAGAAGAGATATCTAAACGCCGGAGTGGTGGAACTTAGGTATACACAGGGGACTTAAAATCCCCCGGTCCTAGACTATGCGGGTTCAACTCCCGCCTTCGGCACAAGGAGTACAATGGAATTAATTCAAGTATTTGATTGGCTGAAGATGCCACAAGATATCAGTGACGATTTGGCCGTCTACTTTGAAGCCTCTAATGGTTCATATCATCGCTGGTATCCAGATGATAACTGGAAATATCCTGGTGAAAGATTAAAAACCAAGGTGAATAAGTGGTTATTAGAGAATGGCATGTTAGTAGATACCAATAACAAATATTTTTACGTATTAATATACATAAGTTGGTAATGCCTGAGTGGTGGAACCTGGTATACACGTCGGTCTCAAAAACCGATGCTTCGGCATATGAGTTCGAATCTCATCTCAGGCACAATAAAACAAGGAGGATAGAATTATACCAGTATTATTTGGAATTATCGGTATTCTTGTGTGGATCATCATACCTGATGAGGTCACCAAACCGGTGGATGAGGCCATTCAAGGCGGTCTCAAGAAGTTAGTGGGCTATCTCAAGAAAGGCCCCAAGCAACCCTACGAAGAGTAGGATACAAATCATATCGGAGAATGGCGGGTAGTTCAGCGGTAGAGCGCCGGGCTTTGAACCCGGATGTCAGTGGTTCGAATCCACTCCCGCCAGAAAGGAGTTTGTATGTATGGATTGTTTATAGTTATATTAACTCTATGGCTTGTACTACTATTTGGCATTGTTCTGTATCAAGCAAATAAAATAGGTGCTGCTGAAAGTGGTCTGAGAATACAAGGATATAAAAGGGAAGACATAGTAAGAGTCGAGCTCAGGCGAGATTTATACGCAAAGCTTGGTATCGCAGCTATATTAGCGATTTTGATTCTTGTATTCCCTATATTCCTTTTATAAACGAGTAAAGCAGGTGATCGCGGCTTACCGAAAAAGGGTTTATAGTAGGCTTACCAAACCAGAAACCCCGAAAGACCCAGGCCTATAAGGTGCTAGCTGTTAGGGTAAGCAGGCCGAGGAAAGTCCGGACACCGTAGAGCAGGATAGCGGCTAACGGCCGTCCACCGAGAGGTGAGGACTAGTGCCACAGAGACGAGAAAGCTCCGAGAACCGTGACTGGCATAAGGGCTGAAGAGGTTCGAATCCTTGGCGACGGTAGGAGCGGATGTGAAACGCGGTAAACTCTATCCGGTGCAACTCCAAGCAGCTAGTGAGTGGCTCGCTCTATACTAGCGGGTAGGAGGCAAAGATGAATGATCACCCAAGACAGAATCCGGCTTATCGCTTTACTCTTTGAATGTGTGGTTTGCCTACAAGGCTTACCGGGATGTGTGGTGGGAAAAGACCGAAAGGAGACAGAATGAATTACTCCCCGTTTTTCTTTAGAATCAAAGGCAAAATGGCTGGCGATTTGGAATCCATGTTTGTACACAGACTTATGTGGTGGTTCATGGGTGTATGTTCGCTCATAGATGGTTTAGTTATGATACTAACCGCCGGATTTCTGAGCGGCATGTTCAGCTACCAGTTTTCCAAGTATAGATTAGATCTGACTATAAGGAGATCGAAAAACAATGTATGAAAATGAAGACTCAGGAGATCTGGAACTAATCGGAAAATTTATATTGTGTCACTAACAGGAGGGTACTTCCTACGTGGGTGGGTACTGGTCTTGAAAACCAGGATAGCGGTGTAACAGCTGAGGGTTCGACTCCTTTGCCCTCCGCACAGAGGATTAATTATGCGAGAAGTCTTTGCTACAACAAAATGGACAGTATATGATATTTTGAGACTACGCCCTGACTGGACTTTAACGCGCGCTTCTGAATTTCTGGCTAACATAGAAAGTAAAGTGGAAGAAGCAATGGTAACAAAAGGATGGAATGTAATTCAGAACGAGTTGAACATCAAGCTCCCAAAGAGGCAGTAAAGTGGTTGTGAGGGCAAAACACTATGATAAGCTATGACGAGGCTTTAGAAATAGTAGAAGAGTTCAACATTAAGAGCGGACTCCGGGACTTTTGTACAAACCGGTGTAAAGGCGCGTGTTGTTGGGATTGCAAGGATCGCTGCGATAGGTATGAAGAGAGACGTCTTCCGTGCTCGACCTTTTTCTGTAGCACGATAATGCTTATGATTCTTCCCGACGTGGATGATAGACGCAAATATAAGAAAATACATAGGGCAACAGTATCACATATGAGAAGATGCACGGGGGCATCATCGGTTTACTACAGGCATCCTAGCAAAGAAGAATTTTCTCGAATAAAACACACAGAGATGCCCGATCTGATCAAAGGTATTAAGTCTTTCGATACTAAAAGAATTAGGGACATCTTAGATAAAATAACGCCTGAACAAATAAAATTTATACAAAACAGAGAGCACATAATTGCTAAGGAGACCCTGGACAAAAGGACAAGAGCACGATTACGGAAAGTGAATTGAATGTGGTGGCCGTGGAGAAACAGGTAGCCTCGCAGGGTTGTGGCCCCTGTGTCCTTGAATGGACGTGCGGGTTCGAATCCCGCCGGTCACCCCAATATGGAGGATAAATGTTGTATTCAGAGTTATATGAAAAACTGCAGAAATTTGTCAGCCTTCTAATAGAAGATATGGATGCTGAACAGCTGGGTGCCTTTATGGTAGCTGCAAACCTTCGGGGTTGGGAATTGGCCATGTTCCTTAGGCATGTACTACAATTAGACAGTGGGTCTAGGGAAGCTTATGAAAGGTACTCCGCGGAAACGGAAAAGCAATACGATAATGGAGAATACGATATTTCTAAGAAAGAAAGCCTAAACAAGTTGCTGGATTGGGCTAAACATAAGGGGGGCGGGCATGGAAAAGTTAAGCAAGGTTTGGGATAATGCTTCGAAGGCCCATAGCAAGTTGGAGAAAATTACAGAAGGTCTTTTACTATCTCCAGCAAACACGGACTTCGACAAGTCGGCTGTATTAAATCTCGCAGACAGCGTCATCAAGGATATGCACGCATGTAGACGTATTCTTACCGACCATATATTAGAAGATCACAAAGACGTGTCCAGGCGAGAAACTATAAAAAGGCTAAAAAAGTACGCCAAAAAACTTAAATGGTGAGGATGTGATAGTTTGTTAATATCCATAATAGGACGTAAACCTTCTAAATCTATTGCTACTATTGCACGCAAAACGGGCATTCGTAGGTATATGCCCAGGCGCCAATCAGAAGTACTAGTTAATTACGGATTGGCGGGAGCAAAATTAGAAGCTTACTATAAGAGATTTCCTAGCGCGAAAAGAATTCATACGATAAATAAACACGTAGGACTTTCCAAACTGCATGTGCTGAATGTTTTGAAGCGAAAGGATATAGAAGTTCCAGTGAGTAAATTAACCCTGACTAAAAAGGATAATCTGGATAACTTCATCGAAAAGCGCATAAGATCCATAGGCGGATTAGGTATATGCAAGGCCAGACGTCGTAGTGAGATACCTGGCAAATATTACCAAGAATTTATTAAAGATAGAATTTATGAATTGAGAGTCCATGCATTTAAGTGGACCAAAGATTGGGTCGTACAAAAAAGAGTCGGGCCTGCAGATGCCTTAGCCTGGAATTTTAAGCAGGGTGGACATTTCATCACTATACATAATCCTGGAAGGTATTCGATATTTAAAAAGGCTCGTGAATTGTCCGATAACATACTAGATATATTAGGCATGTCATTTGGAGCAGTTGACTTTATAGTGGATAAAGATTACAATATTTATTTCATCGAGGTAAATTCAGCTCCTGGATTTACAGATCTAAGTGAGCCGATTTATATAGACGCGTTCACTAAATTGAAAGATCTTAGTCGTAAAAATATATCCAAGCTGAAATAAAAACTATTGGGGGGTGTTCCCGCCGGCCGGCTGTAACCCGGTTGCCGTATAATGAGGTGGGTTGTGTGGCGTATGGTTCGAATCCTTCACCCCCTAACACAGGAAGATTATGGAACAATTATTTATTTGTACTAACGCCTACCATTGCAACAAAAAATGTTATCACAGGCTACCTCATGCAAGAGATCTTGGTAGCAGGTGTAAAGAGCCCTGCAACTATCGTTGTGTTTATTGGGGCCAGGCAGAGGTAAATCATGTTATTGTGTCCAAATTGTGCAAGCAAGTTAAAGAAGAGCCTAAAGCACGGGGAGGGAGTGTGGTTATGCTCTGATGATATGTGCGGGATGGTTTGGTTCATTTTAGACATTCCGACACCTAAACACCTAAAAGAAAAGGGCAAAAAATGACGGAAAGTATTAAAGATTACTCGGTTCAGGATATTCACATAAAGGATGAGTATAAAGACTATTTACACCGACCCCTTTTTGATGTCAACATGCGGCTGTATAAATCCTGCAATCCTTATAAAGCTATAGTAAATAGAGCTATTAAATACATGATCGAAATGTTTGACAAGAAGTTTCACGATTATTCCGAAATACAGGGTGTTTCTGGAGCTAACCTAGGTATCCCTTTTAACATAATAGCCATACGAGGTACGAAGGATTACAGCCTCATGGTCATGGTTAACCCCGAAATATTGAGTCAGCGTGGTAAATCTAAAACGGTCAGGTCTAATTGTGGATCTTTAATGTTGGATGAGCCTATAGAAATAGTCCGGAGAACCAAACTGTGTGTCAAATATCACGGCGTGACCCTTAAGGGCAAAAACAATAGAAGCGTGAGGATACTGTTGTCAAAAACCACCCAATGGTTCAAGGACTCCGAAGCGTTCACTATCCAACATGAAGTAGACCACAATAATGGTATAACTATATTGGACAGGGCCAAGGATCCCTTCCAGCTCAAATCTACGCATCGTGGGTTCTATCAGACGCACCCATAGCTCAGTCTGGGAGAGCATCTGCCTTACAAGCAGGAGGTCCTAGGTTCAAACCCTAGTGGGTGCACACTAAGGAGGTATTATGAGTTATTGGAGCCACAACGTTGAGAAGATGAACGAGATCATTGAGGAAAATCTTCCTGAGCCGTATTATACTCGCCTAATGGAAGGCGAGATAAGTCTCGAAGATGTTCCATCAGATGTCCAGTGCGATGCTTTTAGAAAGGGAGAGCCCGATTATTGGGGTGGACTTACTGATGATACCTATGAGAGGCTAAAAGATAAACGCCCGTAGCTCAGTGGAATCAGAGCACCTGGCTACGAACCAGGGTGTCGGGGGTTCGAATCCCTCCGGGCGTAAAGGAGTTAGGAAATGCCACTAGTCGAAGTAACATATCAGGGAGCGGTAGTAGTCAATGCGGACAATGTTCGAGAAAAACGTTACGACGAAGTAGCTCTGATAATGGTGGATTTAGCTACTAAGAATTGCGATATATTAGCTCATGGGTCTAACCATGACATTATAATAGTTCCAACAGAATATTCAACTGGTTTGAATCCAAACGAAAAAGATAAGACTAAAGCGACTAGCATAAAGATATCTGGCTATGATGGATGGCACATATTTATGTCTGAAATAGTGAGATACACATTGAAATTATGCTTAGTAAAAGAAGAGCCTTCCAAGCAAAGGATGGTCACGATGACTTATGGGTGTCCAAAGTGTGGCTGGTCTATAGACCTGGACAAGTTTCGAAAACTAGTAATGTCACATGAGCAGTCAGAGGCAATAAAACTTTTCAAATGCCCTGAATGTGGGCATCCTATTCCGTGCGATATATTGGAGCCATAAATGGAAGCTTGTCACCTGTGTGTAAATGCGGTACAGAAACGCTGGATATGCCATTTGACGCACAGCCACCGAGAAAAAGGGCGTCAAAAACGAGATGGAAGAAATTCTTTCAAACGTGGTATTCAGACCTAGATTTTAATGAACACTGGAGTAATAGATGAACCTTAAAAAGAACCTGCTTATTATCTCGCCAGTACTATGCGCCACTGCATTCCTGGGTATAATGGTCATCAAATTCGGATATGTGGTGCTAGGAGTAGGATGGATGCATTTTTTATTTTCTATAGTACTGGCAGACCATATACGCAAAGAACTAAAGCGCCCGTAACTCAGCTGGTCAGAGTAGGAGACTCTTAATCTCAAGGCCGTAGGTTCGAATCCTACCGGGCGCAAAGGAGGGATTACTATGACAACTGATAATAGGTGGAGAACAATTACCAAGAAAAAGCTGGTAGATCATCTTAAGCTATACCCCGATGATGCCGAAATATTTTTTCATCCGGAAGGATCAGATGAGATAATATCTATGGGTATTCCACCGCTTCTAACAAACAAAGAATATGATGGCAAGGGCCTGAAAGCAGTGATATTCCATATTGATGATAGAAGCGAGGCTTGTATACTAGATTATAACCGAACTCATTACGGTAAGTGAAGAGATTTCGTAGATCTCTTAGAGAAGCAAAACGCAAATAAACAAAGGGGGTGTAGCTCAGTAGGGAGAGCGCCTGCCTTGCACGCAGGTGGTCGCAGGTTCGATTCCTGTCACCTCCAAAAATTGGCATCATGGTAGACGATGAAAAAGAATGGGGTACTCATTTTAAAAATATAAAAACCAAGACTTTACTCTACGGAGGATAATATTATGGCAAAAGCTTTATTGATAATTGATATGATAAATGATTTTGTTCATCCCGACGGAAAAGTATATCTTCCATCATCAGAAGACATAATTCCCAGGATACAGGATAAAATAGTAGAGTATGCGAAAAATGCGAAAAACGGTGACCTAATCATCTTCGCAAAGGACGATCACCTACCAGGCGATGAAGAATTCGGTCTATTTCCAGAGCACGCACTAAAAGGAACGTGGGGCAGCGAAAATCTAAAGGAGCTATTCGACAAGTTGGCCGGGGCGTCTTTCTCTGTTGTGTCCAAAAACAGATTTAGCGCGTTTTATAAGACTAACTTAGAAGAATTGCTGATAGCCTGTAACATAGATGAAGTCGACGTTGTTGGTGTGTGTACTCACATCTGCGTTATGGATACCGTACAAGGTCTGAACTACAGAAGGATAAAGGTAAATGTCTACAAAGATATGGTAGCTGACATAGACGAAGATATTGGCGAGGCCGCGCTGAAAAGAATGGCATCCATTTATGGAGCCAACATAATCTAGGAGATTAAATATGAAATACATCTTCTACGGCGGAGCCTTCGACCCGCCACACGTGGACCACATAAACAAAGCTCAACAGGTCCTTGATGCCATTGGCGCATGCGGAAAGGAGAGATTATGAGTTACTGCAGATTCAGTGAGGGAGATGTTTATTTGTACCCCCATGTGGGAGGTGGTTTTGAGTGCTGTGGCTGTAGTCTTACCGGTAAGGTGGCAACTGTGTTCACCAAAGGTGTGGAGCACCATCCAATTTTTGGAACGATATCAGCATGTGAGTCTTGCCATGGTGAAGGTTGCGATGATTGTATGATGCACGGTAGCCTGAGATTGCAGACCAGGACTGAATGTTTAGAACACCTACAGCGTCATAAAGAGGCTGGCGACAGTGTACCCGATTACGCTTTTAATCGACTAAAGGAAGAGTTGGCCGAAGATGGCGAGAAAAACGACCCTTTGTTTGACGATGGTTATGATGGCCCAGCACTCTTTAATATTAAGACTGGTGAAGCAACAAAAGCGTTTGATCCAACTAAGGAGATTGATAATGAGAAAGATTGAGGTGGAAGTCACAGAATTAGAAGCTGGGGAATCATTTCACGGAATCGCTAGAATATTCGTTGGTGAAGATGAGGAGTCTATGACTGAAGTAGGATCTATGGAAATAGGATATAATGGCACCTCTCATTGGAGTGGGCCGGCTCCAGGGCAATCGTTTCAGCCTACAACCATCTCAGGAGCCGACCGAGAAGAAGCCATGGATATCGCTAAAAGCTATTATGACGGTGTACTAACATCAGGAGTGACTTCGAGAATAATCTAAGACGAATAATCAGATTCTTAGCCCCCGTAGCTCAGCGGAAATAGAGCAGCGGGTTTCTACCCCGCAGGTCGTGGGTTCGAATCCTACCGGGGGTAACATAGGAGAGAATTATGGATAAAATATATATTGTCAGATGGTCATATCGTGGCTTTATACCGGAAAATGGTGTATACAAAGATCGCCAGAAAGCTCTCGACAGAGCAAAAGAATTGAATGAAGGAAGGCCGTGGTACCAGAAAAAGTGGTTCACAGATGCAAAATATATAGTGCAATCTTTCGATGTTCAGGACTAGCAATCCGCGCCGGTAGCTCAGTGGAATCAGAGCGACGGCCTCCTAAGCCGTAGGTCGAAGGTTCGAGTCCTTCTCGGCGCAAAAGAGTTAATATGAACAATGGGGAAATAAACCGCAAATGAACAGTGAAGAAATAAATGCAGCCATCATTAAACTAGATGACCACGGCCGTTCAAAGAACGAAATATATCACTCTTGTATAGGAGACAAAATAATTCCATATATAGGATGGTTCTGGAGGCCTGTAAACTTTGACAGAGATTTCTGTCAGTTAGGTGTTCTGCCTATATATGAATCTAGGCTCGAGAGAAATAATAAGGTTAAGGTTGGATTCATGGAAAACAATAAATGGGGCTATGATATGTTCAAGGTTGAAGGCGAACAATGGAAAACTCTAAAAGAATTGATAATCAATGCTGTAAAGAAAAAGGACTCAGACGGTTTCGGAGCGGTTGATTCTTATATGCAGTCCCTATTACCAAAAATACATAGAAAATAGCGTGGCGACCCTATTTTGCTCGCCTAGGAAGGTATTACAGTACAATATGAGCAGTAATAATCTATTAGAACAACAAATGAAGAGATCCCTTAGAGACTGCCCAAAGTGCGGCAGAAAAAAAGGGCGTAATAAAGACGGGTATCAGGTGGTAGATCCGTGCTTTGGTAAACTTCCTGGCGTGATAAGTGCATGTTGTGGTCATGAAACTGGTGAAGGTTATATAATATTCGAGAACAATGTGCAAATATTTTTTACTCTAAAGAAAGTCGTCAAGAACTCATTGGAATCTGAAAATTTAAAAATAGTAAAACGCTCTAGTAAATGTGTATGAAAGACAAAAAGTCTCTAGCAAAACTTAATCTTTATTCTATAATACATGTTTAGGCTAGGGGTCTGGCGACCAGTTGCGGTTCATATCCGCGATCAGCTCAGATCGATACTGAGACTAGCCAAAGGAAAATCAGAATGAAAGAAAAAGTACATAAGACCATCACGCTACAAGTCGAATACGTAGAAAATCAATCCGTATTTATACCCGACGACATCAGAGAGCGGTCATGTGCTGGAGAAATTGTTAGGATGATAGGTAATCTGATAGAAAAGGGTAAAATATCAAAAGGCGAAGGCGAAGTCTGGTTAGGTTATAAAGCGAAGTATAGCTTTACAATTGACAATAAATGATGCGGGGTTGTGCAGGGGTCTAGTACACCGGGTTCATATCCCGGAGGTCGGAGGTTCGAATCCTCCCCCCGCTAAAAACATATGGAAGGAGTAAATGATGACAGATTATGTATACACCCTCAGCACAACAGAATTTGAGGAGTGCTTGAATCAAGCAAAGAATGTATATTTAAATTATCTAAGAGATAAGGGTCACATATCTGAAGAAGTATTTAAAGATATGGCTCTTAATACTGGCATATTACTTAGAAAACCCAACTTCTTTTGCACAGCGTGGGACAAATATTTAAAAAAGGGCAAAGACACTCCAACACATTACATTGTTGTAGAACAAAAAACCTTAGAGAAAGAGATAGAGGATTACTATCAGAATTGCTTATAAACAACAAGCGCCTTAGCTTATAATATAGATTGGTCATAGGAGTAGGAATTACAAAATGGATATAAAAAAGGTGAAAGAACTCAAAGGAAAGATGGAAAAAGATATCGCTGCCATTCTAATGCGATTCGAATCTGAAACAGGGTTAAAACCCGGGACAGTTTTTAGTGAGCGCGTCGAACAATCTATCGAGTTTATCGGTGGAGAGGTTGTCCGTGGTGAGATGTATTACAGAGTGAATATACCTATACATTTATAGGCACCTTAGCTCAGTGCAGGTAGAGCAATTGGCTGATAACCGATAGGTCAGAGGTTCGATCCCTCTAGGTGCCAACGAGGAATTTATGAAAAAGAAATACATAGTTGGTATAAGAGAAGTCCATGTGTCTCATCGGGAAGTGGAAGCTGAGAATCCAAAAGAAGCTATCAATATCGCCAAAAGAGACTTGGACACCGAAGTCATGCTCGAATACAGCCACACATTGGAGGAAAATACGTGGACAGTCGAAGAAGCAAAAGAGGATGTCAAAAATGCACGTAAAAGATTACATAAAGATAAAAGACCTAAAAGACGGCTATCTCTATAAAATAATCGCCAGAAACGCTAGATATGGTATATGGAAGGCTGAAACTCAAGGGTTTATTATCTCTCGAATCAAATTCGGCAGTAACTATGCATTTGAAGAATACCACTATGATTGTAAGGCTTTTCCGACCGCACAGCCTATAGAAGAAATAGAGAAGTCACCTTTTGATACCAAGCATCTATGTCGCGAGCAAGACGATGAACATTTTTGGTTCACAAATGAAGATGCTGTCTTAAAATATTTAAACAAATTTGAGAATACGAACGGAAGAGATAATTTAAAGTCAGCTCATGAAAATCCTATCTGGCTCCAGGAAATGATCAATAAAGCCAGAAGAGAAAAGAGGCTTGTAAGGAACAAAAAGGAGCGGAGATGAAAGTATTACCCAGCCATTTTTATACAATGCCTAAACATGCTCAGACCACTATGACCCGCATGGATTTACAAGAGTTACTATTGGAAACAGGGGGTAAAATCATTGCATGCGGAAGGTTATACAATATAAAGCCTAAAAAACTTGGCGCTGGTGTATACGAAGTACGCCTTGAAAAGTATTCTTAAAAAGAAAACAGGAGGCTACGGTCCAGCTAGGAGTGGACGCCGGCCTGTCACGCCGGAGATCGAGGGTTCAAATCCCTCTAGCCTCGAACGGAGAATTTATGCCTAAATATAAAAGCATAGGAATAGACCTGCACGGCGTAATGGATGCCAAAATAGAAGTATTTAAATATGTAACTAATATCCTGATGGCCAAAGGAACCAAAATATACGTCGTGTCTGGCCCAGATCTAAGATCCATACAAAATGAGCTGAGAGGGTACGGCTTTAAACAAGATATCCACTACGCGGGAGTTTATTCCATCGTTGATTATTTAAAGGGAAAAGGCGTTAACATGTGGCAAAGTAAGGACAAAACTTGGTGGGCGTCTGATAGAGATTGGTGGAGTGCTAAAGCTGAAATATGCAAGGAAATACCTGTGGAAGCCATGGTTGACGACAATGCAGGATATGCTGGATATTTCAGAGGGTCAGGAATTAAATTTTATCTATACAATCCAGGCCGAAATCGATTATTGGAGGAAATCGGATTATGACGTTAAAAAAGATTAGCGTAAAGTTTTGGTCACAGCGTGCGAGTTTGTGCGAAGCTTACCAGTCGGTGGTAATGAAATATGCTTTTTTGTCGCCAAAAGCCGATGGTCGTAGACAATGCCATCCTTGGATTAAATGCCGAGATTTTCTGCATGACGCTTTACGAAATTTTAGTACCGGCGACAATGGTGTGATATATGGGTTCACATACACAAAAGGAAAAAATCCGCCACTTAATCTCAAAAAGATGAGCTTGCTCGTCAAATACGAATACCCCGCTGATAAAACAAAATCATCTAGAGAGATACGCAGTATCATGGACTCGGCTTTAGGCATTATTCATTGCGTAGAAAAATACGCAGGTATAAAGCCAATAACCGTTTTATACCAAACGGCCAAAGATGCAGATATCTATGTATTTAGAGGGTCCAAAGAGTGGATGGATTCTACATTTATGATATCACTTTATACCTTTCTAATACGGTTAGGTGGTAAGAAGCTCAAAGTTGCGAACAAAGACGCCTTATACGAAGAATTGAAAAAGATAGAGAGTACAGGCAGCGATAATGATGCTCGTTATCTTAAAACCGTACTGCCCTACCTATTTAGAATTGTAGACAATCGGGCCAAACTCAAGTACAAAAAAGGTCAAAAATATTTCTTCCAAGACCAAACCATAGGAACGTTCCACGCTTACTCTGGTATAGTGGCCATTTGTCGGCAGGCAGCTAATAATCACATAGATACACGTTTGGCAGAGCTGCAAGATTTAGCAAAGCATATCAGAGATCCAAAAGGAGAAGTTGAACAGCCCAAGAAGATGCAGGCTATGGAATAGGAGGCATCATGTCCGACGAGGATAAAAAAGAAATTGAACGGCTAAAATGTGGTGTGCGTGCTATCGTTGCCAGTCTGGTAAATAAAGAATACGCTTCGGCGATGGTATTGGCACGAACCACCATGTATGGTGGCAGCGTTACAAATGCTTTAGACGTTTACAATCTTGGAATGAGACGCAAGCCGGGGGTATAACTCAGCAGGTAGAGTAGCGGGCTTTTAACCCGAAGGTCGTGGGTTCGATTCCTACTGCCCCCAATGGAGGGATTAATGATTTGTTCTGAATGTGGATCAGCCCAAAGAGTTTATGATAAAGGTGATTACTATTGCCTTGTGTGTGGGCACGAGGTTAAACACTGCCCCAAGTGTGGATGTGAGCATTGGACCTATAGCGGTAAGTGACGAGAATACCACTGCTGCATGTGTGGTCACACATGGAAGAATATATAAGTTGGAGTACCTACCATCTACGGGGGATTATGGGGCATAAATACGGTGACATAATCAGACTTAAGCCTGGAACCATAGTGGAGTTATCAACCGGCGGTGTTTTTGTAGAGAATACTGACCGGCTATGGGCTGTAGATGAATATATCGAAGAACAGAAATTTCTAAATATAAACCGAGTTTTAGAGCCATACCCAGGCGCCTATTGTGGGTATGTACACGAAGAGGATATAGCTGAGGCATTACCATGAAACATGCTGCGGCGTCTACGGGTGTGGGGCGTTGTCTGCAAAACAACCGCACGCGGGGTTCGAGTCCCCCCGCCGCATAAAGAAGAGCAAATGAGAGAAATATACGTTATAATGGACGTAACTAATAAGGTGGTTGCCAGGGCTGGTGAACGCCCTCTCATAATAACGAACTATGAAGATGCGCACGAAGTAGCCGAATGCCTGGCAGTGAATAATCCTAAAATCCTTTTTGAAGTAATACCCGTTAAAACTTACAAGTATACTACGAAAGGGCTTTAAGGAGGGGGGACGACATGAAGACTACAAAGGTCGAGGTTTTTATATGTTATACAGATCATACATGGGACACCAAAATGATAGAGTTAGAAGGTGATCTGGACACAGTCGATGTTGAGAAAGTTGAATCTATAGCGCGAAAAGCTGTATTAGAAGAGGTAGAAGATTCTGTTGGTGATGTTTTAGGTATAGCTTTCGTTGGAATATACAATTTTCCAGTGGTCGACTAAGATTAGGAGGTAACATGAAGACTTTAGACTTGCACAAAGTTCGACATGCCGATGTGAAGCGTAAAGTCACCAGATTTATAGAGGCCAATTGGGACACGGGAACAACTATCAAAATAATTACCGGGCACAGCCCTCAAATGAAAGCTCTGGTCAAGAGTGTGTTGGGTGAATACGAGTTAGAATATGAGATAG